>Ga0153956_1000459_pt1 | contig 46618 bp, 31 predicted proteins | sample TSFL040MetaG_FD_104704 | JGI IMG/M metagenome (GOLD analysis project Ga0153956, IMG submission 104704) | Attine ant fungus gardens microbial communities from Florida, USA - TSFL040 MetaG | ecosystem: Host-associated > Fungi > Mycelium > Unclassified | place: USA: Florida, Wekiwa Springs... | reverse complement strand
GGCTTTTGGTGAAACCGGTGACGCCGGCCTTGAACGCCGAATACACGCTGCAATTGGGAATGCCGCAAAACGCCTCGATGCTGGACACGTTGATGATGCTGGCGCCGCCGCCGGCGCGCCGCAACAGTGGCAGCGCCGCGTGCGTCACCACGAACAGATGGCGCAGGTTGATGCCGTACAGCGCGTCCCAATCGGCCTCGCTGCTGCGCTCGAAGGGTTTGACCGTGCCGAGGAAATCGCCGACGTTGTTGACCAGGATATCGAGCGCGCCGAAACGCTGCTCGATCCGCGCGATCAGCGCGCGCACCTGCTGCGTATCGCGCACGTCGGTGGTTTCGACCAGCGCTTCGATGCCGGCGGCGGCAAGTTCCGCGCGCGCGGCCTCGGCGCGCGCCGCGTCGATCTCGGCCACCACGACACGCGCGCCGAGTTCGCCGAAAGCCTGCGCGATGGCCCGGCCGATGCCGGCGCCGCCACCGGTAACCAACGCTGTCTTTCCCGCAAAGTTAATCATAGAATCCCCTCGGATAAGAAAAACGGACGCCCGACCATCACCGCGATCGGTGCCAACCCGAGTATCCGGCAATCGGCGCCGTCCCTCAACACAAGCAGGCGTTCCTCAACACAAGCATTTTTCTCAACACAAGCATTTTTCTCAACACAAACATTTTTCTCAACACAAACATTTTTCTCAACACAACGACAGGATACGAGCATGAGCCAACCGACCGACGATCTCGCCAGCCGTCTCGCCCGCCTTGAAGCGATCGAGGCCATCAGGAACCTGAAAGCGCGCTACCTGAGCGCCTGCGATCAAAAAAACGTCGAAGTGATCCGCGGCTGTTTCCCGGATGAAACCATGGTGATCGACTATGGCCCGGTCGGCAGCTTCAGCCACCGCGACCAGCTGGTCGATGTGTATGAGAAATTCGCCTGCAACGAATACGTGATGGACGTTCACCTGGGCGGCAATCCGCAAATCGAAATCATCGACGACACGCACGCGCGCGGCAGCTGGTGCCTGCATTTCTTCCAGATTCACAGCAAGGCCAACACCCTGCTGCAACTGGGCGGTTATTATGCGGACGAATACCGCAAGGACAACGGCGAATGGCTGATATCGAGCACGCGCTTCCAGCCCTACGCCACCGAACTGCTGGCGCTGGAGGAAGGCCTGCACAAAATCAAATTCGCGGGCAAGGCTCTGCCGAAATTCGGCTGAACCGCTTCGCACAGGCGCGTCGCCGGGCGCGCCGGTTTTTGGAAGTCATTTCATGAATATGAATGGTGCGCTCAGACAAGGCCCTGGGACAGCGGGCACGAGGCTCCAAGGACGCAAGGCGGCCGAGCAGCACGCGACCGTAGGGATGTGGGAGCCGATGCCGAGCAATTGCCGCGTTTACACGCCAGTCAATGAGCAGCGGAGACCGCCCCCATTGTTCTCAGCCGATGGGTGCGGTATCGGCGTGCCAGGCGTATCGATGAAATGACTTCCAGTCAGGGGCCGCCCTCCGTCGGCTCCTCCCACCCCGCCCCATCGCGGCCATTGCCGCGTTTCAACACCGATAAAATATCGATCGGCAGCGGAAAAACGATGGTCGACGATTTATCCCCGGCAATCTGCGTCAGCGTCTGTAAATAGCGCAGCTGCATCGCCTGCGGCTGGCGCGCCAGCATTTGCGCGGCCTCGAACAGCGCCTTCGAGGCCTGCAATTCGCCTTCGGCGTGGATCACCTTGGCGCGCCGTTCGCGTTCGGCCTCGGCCTGGCGCGCGATGGCGCGAACCATCGATTCGTTCAGGTCGACCTGCTTGATCTCGACATTGGAAACCTTCACGCCCCAGTTATCGGTTTGCACGTCGAGCACGCGCTGGATATCCAGGTTGAGTTTGTCGCGCTCGGCCAGTAGCTCGTCAAGGCCGTGCTTGCCGAGCACCGAGCGCAGCGTGGTCTGGGCCAGCTGGCTGGTGGCTTCGAAAAAATTCGCCACCTGTATCACCGCGCGCTCGGGATCGATGACGCGGAAATACACCACCGCGTTGACGCGCACGGATACGTTATCGCGGGAAATCAGATCCTGGCTCGGCACATCGTGCACGATGGTGCGCAGATCCATGCGCACCATCTGCTGCACGAACGGCAGCACGATCACCAGGCCCGGGCCCTTCACCCGATAAAAACGCCCCAGCATGAAAATCACGCCGCGCTCGTATTCGCGCAGGATGCGGAACGTGCTGGAAAACAGCGCCACCAGCATGGCGCCGACAATCAACATGAAAAATCCGGTCACGACGACGGCTCCTCTTCATCCAGGGGACTGACCTGCAATACCAGGCCATCGATGCCAATCACGATCAGGCGCTGACCGCGCCGCACAGGTTTCACGCAACGGCCGCGCCACAATTCGCCGCGCACGCGCACCATGCCCTCGCAGGGAAAATCCTCCAGCGCCTCGCCCACCGAGCCGATCCAGCTTTCCGCTCCGCTAACGGCGCGACCGTGGCGCGCCTTCAGCGCCATGCCGATCACGAAGATCAAAAAGGCGCAGGAAATCACCGCAAACAAAAGAATCAGCGGCAAGGCGATTCGAAACCCCGGCGCCTGCGTGTCGAGCAGCAGAATCGAGCCGATCACGAAAGCGATCACGCCGCCGATGCCCAGCACGCCGAAACTGGCCAGCATCGCCTCGGCCACCATCAGCCCCATGCCGAGCGCCAGCAACGCGAGCCCGGTATAACTGATCGGCAACAGCTGGAAGGCGTACAAAGCCAGCAGCAGGCAAATGCCGCCGGCCACGCCGGGAAACGTCGAGCCCGGATTCAGGAATTCCAGCAGCAGGCCATAAACGCCGATGAGCATCAGTACGTAGGCGATATTCGGATCGGTGAAGCTGGACAAAAAACGGCTGCGCCAGTCCTGCGCGATCACCCGGATGTGCAGGTTCGCCGTGTGCAGTTGCAGCACCTCGCCCTGATTTCTCAGCGCGACGCGGCGGCCGTCGATGGCCTGCAACAGTTGCTCGGGACTCTGCGCAATCACATCGATGACACCGGCATCCAGCGCTTCGCGCGCGGTGAGCGTGGCGGCGCCGCGCACCGCGCGCTCGGCCCAGTCCGCGTTGCGGCCGCGCAATTGCGCCAGCGCGCGGATGTAGGCGGTGGCGTCGTTGATGCGTTTTTGCTCCATCGCGTCGCCGGAATCCTGTCCGTTATCCGCCGGTCTCGAAGGTCGCGCGCCGCCGATGGCCACCGGCGTGGCCGCGCCCAGATGCGTGGCATTCGCCATCGCGGCGATGTGGCAGGCGTAGAGAATGTAAGTGCCGGCGCTGGCGGCGCGCGCTCCCGAAGGCGCCACCAGGCAGGCCACCGGAACCGCGCTGCCGAGAATCGTCTGCACGATGCCGCGCATGGAGGTCTCCAGGCCGCCGGGCGTATCCATTTGTACAATCACCAGCGCCGCGCCCTGCCCGGCGGCGGCGGTCAAATTGCGCGTCACATAGTCCGCGCTGGCCGGGCCGATGGCGCCGTCGATCCGCAGCAACCAGGCCGACGGTGCGCTGGCGAACGCATTCGGCGCACAACACGCGAGCAACAGCAGCAGCCAGGACCGCCGGACCATCGCCGCGAACATTCGACGCATGCGCCACTCCCCCTCCGCACCGAAATGCAATTACCGCCCGACGGCGGTGAAACCGATGTCATGCATACTCCGCCTGGGGTGAAATTGCAGTCATGTCGGGCACACAAGGCGCGATGCTGTCTTTTGAAAGTGGGGGAACTCTTGTCTTGGGAGCAGCGCGTTCTTGCGATCAGCGAGCGATACGGCCGAAGGGAATATTCAAAGACCGGCCGCGTGGAGAATAAAAACGTGGACAACACGCGAACGCCGCTATTGAATCCGGCGCCCGCGTGCTTTTAACGTCAAATGAATAAGGTGTTTATAACTTCAGACGAACACCATGCAGCGTGAAAACACGACGCGGCGAGCGCACATTATTCATGCAAGCCGATCGTCATGCGCACGCCGCCGTGTGCTCGCGCACGGAAAGGATTCAGGCCTTCAGGCTCAACACCCGCTCCAGGAAGGGCTCGAATTCCGCGCGTTCGCGGCAGAACATGGTGGGAAACCATTCGACCACGGTGGCGCCCGCCTCGACCCAACGCGGAATGGTCCGCAGGGCTCCGTCCAGATCGCCGCGGCCATCGGCGCCGAACCCGGGCACCACCAGATGGCGCACGGCCAATGTGGAGGGATCGCGGCCACGCTCGGCGAAGGCCGCGCGCAAGGCGCGTACGCCTTCGGCGCACTGATCGGCATCGATGCCCAGCGGCAACCAGCCGTCGGCCAGCTCGGCGATGCGCGCGAAATTGCGCGGCGTCGGCGGCACGCCCAGCCAGATCGGCACACCGCCTTTCTGCACTGGCCGCGGCTGCGAATGCAGCTGGTCGAATTTCACATAGCGCCCCTCGAAAGCCGCCGGCGCGTCATTCCACAACACGCGGCACACACGCAACTGCTCGTCGAGCTGGCCGATGCGATCCGTAAACGGCACGCCGCAGGCCGCGTATTCCGGCCAATGCCAACCAGTGCCGAGGCCGATATCGACGCGCCCGCGCGAAATCACATCCAGCGATGCCAGTTGTTTTGCCAGCAACACCGCCGGACGCAGCGGCGATACCAGGACACCGGTCGACAAGCGGATGCGCTCGGTCACGCCGGCGACGGCGGCCAGCATGGTGAGCGGTTCGATCCAGGGAAAATCCAGCGGCGCGGAGAATTCGCCGAAGGGATAATTACTGCGATCCTCGCCGATGGCGACATGATCGCCCAGGCTGATCTGATCGACGCCCATGCGCTCGGCGATCTTGACCAGATCCAGCACCGCGGCGAAATCGCCGTCGAACCAGGCGTGCAGGCCGTACAGGTTCATGCAGATTTTTATCATGCGCGTTGTCCTTCAATACGGGAGGAAGCGCTTATCTTGCAGGGTGGAGAGTGGCGTGGCCTCGTTCAAAAGGACGAGCTGTCTGAAAAATTGCACCGCCTCAAAAAACCTATTTGTCTTGCAATTTGCAACAACAGCTCTTCGTGGACAAAATCCCCCTAGCCATACAACACTAAAGCAATAGCAATATCCTCAAGAACACTCATAGCTTTTAAAACCTTTAACGCTTAAAGCGTCGACGACCCAAATCCAATTCGCGAAACCAGCTTCCTCCTCAATCGCAACAAGTTTTTTTATCTCGATCTCTCCCAACTCTTGCACCGCATGCCCATCGATTTCAACCGAGATTTTTTTAATCGTATCGTTCTTTTTACCCAAAAATACGGTCCTGCATGGAGGAATCAGCGCCTCCGTCCTTCCCGAACTCTCGAATTGGATAATCAACTTTATGTCCTGGCCTGCGCCATTTATCACCTTTGGCCCATACGCCTTATCGTAGCAACCAAATAAACAAGTGCTTAAGGTAAGTAAAAGCGTGAGCGCTCTCATCGCCACCATCCTCCTTCACCTCGACCATAGTCTTGCGCGGCTTTTTCAAAGGGATTTCTCTCCGGACCAGAAACTCCCCCTCGCATGAAATAAACAGGCAAAAACAGAGGGCCTAGAACTTGAGATTGATATGTGTGAGCCTCCTCATGAAGACCAAACTGTACAGAAAAATCTCCGTAGGAGCCTAAATCCTGCGGACTGACCCTTTTATACGAAATCGCATTCCCTAGGGTCAGTGCCGAACCATCCTCCACGTTGAGAGGGTTATTCAAAAACTGAATCGCATTATGTCCAAGACTGACACTCGGGCGAGGCAATTTGCCCATCATATACCCGACACCTCCAACGATAGATCCCATGCCCCCGTATGCCAGCCCCAAAATGGTATTGGGCAAATTCCAGATTTTCCCAGCCACATCCAGAAGCGCGTTCCCCCAGGAGTCCCTCGGACGGCTTCCTTGCGATTCAGCACCACGCCCGCTGACTCCAGACAACATCACAGCCTGAAATGCGGATGACATCGCCCCATTGGCAAATTTCCCACCCGTCATACTCGATACCGTGCCACCGGAGACCGCACTCAAAAGAACGCGCTCCGCACCGGCAACCGCTCCGCTTCCTCCCACGATGTCAGAGAAAGATAGAGCCGTAGACAAGCTCGCGGAAGCAAATCCATCCCCGAACTTTCCTCCTGACACGTAGGACATCACGCCGCCAACGAAACCATGAACTACGGTGTCCGCCACCGCGTATTCGACTGTCCCAGCAGTCACTCCATCCTGAATAAACGCTTTTACAGGAGATACGTCGAATACTTCATCCAACTGCGAGAATGCATAAGAGGAAACTCCCGCAATGACGGCAGCCTTCGCCGAACTATCCATCGATGCGCCATGTGCCCTCGCATTGGTATAGGTGCCTCCCGCGGCACATAACGCTTGAAAGTAGCCACACCCCTTGGATGCGACGCTGACTATCAGTTGAGCAAATGCGGGGCTCATGTTCTTGAAGAGGTTATAGGACAGAGTAAATTTCATTGCGTGATCGGCTAATTTCCCCAAAAAGCCGCCCCAATAACCCGTCGGATCAACCATGGACATCGGATTGTTAAGCACATAAGCATAGCGGTTGTACGCCTGGGTATAGCTTGCGTCCTGCACAAACGGATCGGCTTGCACGAAGCGTCCGAGTTTCGGATCGAAGATTCGGCCCCGCATGTGGATCAGCCCTACCGCGTCGAGCATTTCGTGGCCGCTGAAACCTTTATTGGTGAACTGCGCGGATACCGGCAGGAAGCTGGAGCCCGGCTGCACCGTCTGCCAGTCGCTCACGCTTACGCGCTCGCCCCAGGCGTTGTAAGCGGACTGTTGTTTGATGACCGCCAGATGATCGGTAATCAACACCACCGAACCGAGCACGTCGCTGTACAGGTATTGCTTGTCGACACCGGTCTGCGCACCAGCGCCGCTGAAGTGCTGCGTCCAGATCGCCACGCCGGCCAGATAACGACGCATGTCGTAGGAGCCGTCCGGCTTGATGACTTTTTCCACGTTGCCGATGGTGTAGGTCGTCGTGCTCTGCCCGGTGTTGGTATCCGTATCGACGCGTTTATAGAACGCGCGGTCGGGGCCATAGGCGAAGCTGATTTGATTGTTGTATTTGGCAATCACATCCGGCTTGTCGAACACCGTGTAGTGCAGCGTGCGGCCACTGGTATCCGAAATCAGATTGCCGGTGGCATCGTAGGTATAGCTGACGCCATCGCCCGTCGATTGCAAGGCATTCGGCCGTTTCGTTTCGTCCGGGGTCAGCGGCAAATAGGTGTACGCGCCGATGCCTGTTTTGGCGGTGATATTGCCGAAGCCGTCATACTGCTGGTCCTGCTGCGCGGCGGACATGCCGCAGCTGCCACTGAGACTGCCTTGATAGGTCTTGATTAGGCGATTGAGGCCGTCGTAGCAGAAGCGCTGTTGCACATCGCGATACGTGTTGCTCGCGGTGGAAATCAGTCCCCGGTCGCGACGGCTGGTCTGGTTACCGAGCACATCCCAGGTGTAGCTCAGATTCTGCAAGGTATAAGCGCCGGCGACCGCCGATTGATTCAGCAACAGCCCGGTGCGCTCATCGTAATTCCAGGTGCTGGTGGCGCCGTTGCCGAGCACGGCGGTGGTGACGTTGCCGCGCGCGTCCATGTTCTGCGCCTGATACAACACCGTGCCGGTGGCCAGATCGCTCACCGCCTGCAAATAACCGAAGGCGTTGTAGCTGTTCACGGTGCCGCTGCCGGTGCCGAGCGCATCGGTCTGCGATTGCACGCGACCGGTGGCGTCGTAGCTCACGGTTTGCAAATAGCTGCCGTTGCCGTCGTTATGCAAGGTGGCGCTGACGCGGCCAAGGCTGTCATAAGAATATGAGCGCGCCAAACCACCACCACTCTCCGCCACCAGTTGACCCAGGCCGTTGCTGGCGGTGTCGTAGCTCCAGTTAGCTTCGCCTTCGACTGAATTATCTTCGCGATAATCCGTGCGCTTGGTCATCCGGCCACGTTGGTCATAGTCCATCCGCGTGCGCTGCATGGGCACACTGTTAGCCTGAGCCGTGGCGAGATCGCCGCCATAATTGCGATGTTCATTGGCGGTAACCTTGTATTGATCGGTCAATTCACCGAAGGCGTTGTATTGATAAAACCAGGTACCTTTGTCGGAATCGACTTGCTTTATCTTTCGGCCTAGCAGGTCGTAGCTGAGATGGTTGCTGAGAACAACTTGAGCCGTTGCATCCGTGGTGGTGGTTTTTATCAACTGGCCACGGGCGTCATAACGGTAGCTGACGCTGCCACCGAGAAAATCCTCGACCTTAATCAACTCGCCGGCCGCATTGCGCCACTCTTTGCGCGTCTGACCGAGCGCATTGGTGGTAATCGTATTCAGGCCCTGAAATTCAGTCGATGTAGTCGCAACGGCGTTATTGGCAGCAGGCACCGACACGGCAGTCAAGCGGCCAAAAGCATCGTAGCTATTTTCCACCCAGATCGCGGGCGCTGTGCTGAAGTGCGGTTGCGATTGACGCCGCACGCGGCTTGCATTGTCGTATTCGGTTTCCGTGCTGATGACGCTGCCATCGAAGCCGAGCTGGGTTTTGGCGATGCTGCGGCCGAGCGCATCGAAATGCTCTTCCGCACGAGCGCCGGTTGAGGTGGTGGCGATGACCTTGTACACCGCCCCAAACACCAATCCAAACTTCGAATAGCTGGTAGTCAGCGATGCGCCGCTGTTATCGCTGCGGGAAGCTTCGCGCCCCAGTTGGTCGTAGGTGAAATGAGTGACTACGCCGTTCAGGCCTTGCGATTGCAGGGGCGAACCATAAGCATTGCGCGAAATCACCTGTTCGGTAATTTGCTCGATCCAGCCGCTACCGTTGAAAAACGGACTACTGCTGGTCACCGCATAGCGGCCATTGCCGTCGTAAACGGTGCGCGTGTAACGAGATGTCAGACCGGCGGCACTGCGCGTAGCCTTGGTTTTATTGCCGAATGCATCGTACTCGTAGGTGGTGGCGATGGCCGCACCGTCGGGTTCGACGATTTCGCTTTTCAGCAGCCCTTTGAGATAGCCTTCGGTTTCACCGTAATAAGTGAAGGCCGAGGCGCGCACGATATCGGGACAAACTTCATTTTCATTGACACAGACGTCGTTGCGCTTGTGCGTAACCTGGGTGCGCGTCAGGCGGCCATAGCGCTTTTCCCAGTCGCTATTGCCATAGGTGTTGTTGGTAATGGTCTGCGTCAAAAACGACGTATGACTGATGGCGTTAAAGGTACTGCTGGTGATCGTGCCGACATTGCCCCATACATCCGGCGCGCTGGAAACCGTTTCCACATAACCGACTTCCGCGCCTGTTAGCGGATCACCGCTCAATTCGGTTACCTTGAAGACATAGGGTTGATAATAGCGCCCCCCCAGAGCCGCCACCTCTCTAACGGACGTATAGTTTCTGCTGAGTTTTATGACCACATTACCGGACTTTACTTCGGTCTCTATTGGCTGACCAATGAAAGGGAAATCCTGGTGATATGTGGTTTTTGTGACAACGCCACTCTGGCCATCGGTCGTTTCGATGGTGGCGAAACCCAGGTATCCGCGACCGGACGACTGAGCTTTATCGCCACTATAGTGATAGCTGATGCTGCTGGTAGCGCTGTAATTCACTGCGCCAGGATTATCACCAGCGGCAGGCGCGGTGGACCGAACACTGGCTACTACATAGCTCGGTGTCAGCAAATCAAAAACGGGATAAGGCTTGGCAGCGCCATCCTGCCACTTCTCCGAGTTCGCATCCGTGGCGGGCGTATAGACATTGCTGTCCGTCATACGGCCGTAGGTAATATCTGTGATATTGCCAAAGCCATTATTAATACGAGCGATACGATTGCTGGCCTTGCCGGCATCGACCGACTTATACCAAGTCAATTCGGTATTCGACGAACCTGGACTCGCGGTATTGGCCCGCAAAATATCGGGATGTCCATCGCCATCAATATCGACAAATAGATACTGATCACTAGAGGACGATTGGAAGGGAATATTGGTAACAATCGCACTATCAAAAGTTTGTGTTACGGAATTGAATAACCTGACAGCGAGATTGGAGCCGGAGGAATAAGTCAGATCTGGATAACCGTCGCCATTAAAATCTATCGTTTGCAAATCCGGTAAATCTGCTTGATATCCGAGAATAACTTCCGGCGCGAACCCTGCGCCCGTATTCAAAGAAAACCTCCACGTCCAGTTCGTGTTAAGAGTAAAACTCTCTGGCAAAAGATTTAGTTGATCAGGAAGACCGTCATGGTTTAGGTCAAAATCCGTGATATTAGGCAAGCTTCGCCCAGAGAATAAATAAATGGGCGCCCCCCAACTCACGACCTCATAGTCGCCCGTGCTTGTTTTCGAGAAAAGTGCGCGTCTCGTTGCCGACGTCATAATGGGGACTATCGGTCCCGTAGAAGACCACTGAGTAGTTACATAGGCGTATATATCCACCTTTCCATCAACGTCATAGTCAATCGTCTCTCCGGGAGCCATCGAAGCCCGGTTCGCTATGACATACTGTCCACCTCCTCCAGGCGGCACTGGAGGAATACCGAAGTTCAACGACAGAGACGACTCATCCGCGAACCGATAACCCCATGCGTTACCGATGTTATATCTTTCTGCCAAACGAAACTTGGGTTGGCCTGCACCGGCGGTATTGGAGTTCGTATAAATCATGTCTGGAAGCCCATCGCTGTTCACATCAATCAGCGAGGTATCCGGATAATAAGTGATGCCCGTATCGCCACCTCCGTTGTAGGCTTGAAAGCCGGATGAGCTACCCAGAAACAGTTTCCAATTCTGACCAGGACTGCCCACCATCAAATCTTGCTTGCCGTCGTTATTGAAATCGAAAATCTGCCAGTTGGTATTGCCATCGGTAATCAAACCGGAAGGCAAGGCCACCGCGCTGCCGTATCCGGCTCCTGTCCAGAGACGGTAATACATCGCATACGGTGAGGCCGTATTCATGTAAACCAGATCGGCCTTGCCATCGCCGTTGATATCGATAGCGCGAATCTTCGTCGTGCTCGGTCCCGTCAGCGTGCCCACCGAACCTGCGCTAACGAAACCACCCTGGGGAATTTCCCAAGTGAACGTGGTCGGCGCCAGACAATTGCTGCCAACACATTCGTACAATTTTTCAACATAGCTTTGAGGACGCGCGCTATTCGCTCCGCGATACTGCAAACGATAGTTACGCAGCTCCACATTGCCGCTGACGCTCCGAATCGAACTCAAGCGCTTCGTCTGTTGAAGTGCGTAACCGGCCATATAAGCGCTGCGCGGGTCAGGCCGATCCTTGTAAACAAACTCGATATAGGTGTCGGCGTTGGCCGCTGTCTTGTTGGCGCCGAAGGCGTAATCAACGCGACTGATACGATGTCCGCTGGCATCGTCGATGTAGGAGAATTTGATCGGATTACCGACGCTATCCTCAAAACTGCTGATCGCCCACGATAAACGCGGAGAATCGCTGTTGCCGGGGATGGCACGCTGTGCCGAATTATTCTCTTTGCCGTAATAACTCACCGAGCCATCCTTGCGCTCCACCTTGAAATAATCCGGATCGCCCGTTGTACTGCCGTACGCTGTCACCACCGCGTAGCTATCGATCTCCGTGCGATATTGCGAGCCGCCGACGCCATAGGCACCGCTGGTCAGGATCAGGCGCTGCCCATCGAGACAGAAGCGGTCATTGCCATCGAGTTTGATACCCGCAACGTTGTTGTCCTGCGACAGCGTTTGCCGGCAGCGGCTGATCGACGACAACCCGCCGACGGACCAGCCGATACCGGCGATGCCATCGCTCGAGCCGCTGGAATAGTTGAGGCTGATCCGCGGCGTCACGCCCGCGGTGCCGAGCGCGGCCATAATATCGACGCTATAGGTGGCTTCGCCCTGCTCATTGACACGGAACTTGCCATTGATGCTGCCGATCAAGGACGTGCTGGCGATCGCCTGGTCGACCGTATCGAACCAGGCGCCATCGCTGCTGCTCAGATAGGTGGTCTGCACGCCGTTCTGGGATGCGAGCACATCGGCGCGGCCGTTGCCGTCGAAATCGCCCACGCTGATTTGTACCTGCGCCGAGTTCAGTGTTTTGCCGAAGCTGTAATAGGTGCTGGGGTTGCCGCTTGCATCCGCGACGATCACCACGGATTCACGCTCACCTGCGCCCTGCAACAGCAGATCCTGCTGACCGTCGCCATTGAAATCGGCGCCGAATATTTTGTAGCTGGATGCCGTCGCGCCAAGCGCCGCCATGTCGTTGGCGGTGTAATGCGTCGAGGTGACGGTAAACGCGCCCAGCGTGTTATTGGCAGCCAGGATGGCGCTCATGCTGGGAATATCCGGCATGAAGGCAATGGGAATATCGACGTCGCTGGCGACGATCAGAATCGAGAGCTTGGGAACCAGATAGATGACGGTACTGCCACCCGATGCGGGCTTTTCGTATACCGCGTAATAATTGGCGTTGTAACTGGAAGCAAGCGCCTTAGGCGCCAGCCACAACCAACAGCTCGCCAACAACAGCTTCGCCAAACGCATCGCAATTCCCCGGCAGAGGGGATGCGACCGACCCATCGACCCCAGCGATCGATGATGGAACAGCAATACGAGAAAGAAAGAAGCGATGCGGGCGGCTCTTTTACCGACCCTGAATCCCTGAAGTTCTTGTTGTTCTCAGACCAGCCTGATTCCTGTCAGCCCCACCCCGGTAAATCTTTGTTGTGTTTTTTAATATTTATTATTAATACCGCAATTCGAGAAAAGAGAAAAGCCCGCCCCAAAAAAGATCAAAAAACAATCAACGAAAACATAACGAACCGCTCCAGCGGTGTTCATATTCTGTCCTCATGTATCTGCCTGCCATTTTTATTGGAGGCCTCTAACACAGAGGATAAACCCGGCGCGAGGCCGAGGCAGATAACTTTTCAGGACGTGCAACCAGGATTTGCTCTGCAGCCCTAGCCGAGCATCCAACGTGTATCAAGGCCCTTGCTTCGTTGCTTTTCCGGCCCTGGAAAAGTTGTCCGCTGCGACGTTCAGGCACGACGCCATTTTAAGTAGCTCTTGGTAAAAGCCACTCTGAAATTTTAAAACCCGGAGTCTCTAAATCATCGGAAGAAAAACTTATCATTTATTTTCACCGATCTCAGACATAAAAGTCCGGCCAGTGGAAAATCTACGATCCTCCCCAAAAAATCCGCTCATCGAATGAGGACCCTCTGAGGCCGCTGCGGATTAAAAAACCGGATCCATCACATCCGGCAAATACTTTTATCAAAATCGCAAAACCAAAAATGACGCGCAAAAAAAAGGAGGCCCACAAGGGCCTCCACAAGAGGAGAAAGTACGAGCTAGCATCACCCGTTCACAACGCTGCGAAGCATCCCATGAACTTCACGGAGCGTGCAGTCACCAACTGGCGGTTCAAAGCAGCCGGCTTTGTAGCGCATTGCGTTGCGGAAATCCGACGATTTTGCGTATCAGCCAGGCCCGGACACAGTAAGGTAAAAGCCCCTTGAGCAAGGCGAATAACAGCGTATCCGCTCCTACCTGCCGCCGAAACTCGGGCTTCGCGCAGGTCAAGGCATTCACAATCGGCGCAACGGCCTTGTCCGCGTCGCGCCCCCATCGATCCAGGCGTTGCAAACCCGGCGCCGCCGTGTTCATCAGCGCCGCATACGCGCTGTTTTCCGGCACGACAGGAATCACGTTTTGAGCAAAGGGCGTGCGATGCGCGCCCGGTTGCAGCACCGCCACATCGATACCGAAGGGAGCCAGCTCCATCGCCAGCCCTTCCGCCCAACCCTCCAACGCCCATTTCGATGCGGCGTAGAGCGTGAACAAGGGATGCGGCGCATTGACCGCGTTGCTGGTAATCAACACGATGCGGCCGGCGCCCGCGCGACGCATGGCGGGCAGCACCGCGCGCGTCACCGCCAACGTGCCAAAAAAATTCGTTTCCATCAGCCGGCGGCAGTCCGCGTCCGGAATATCCTCGAAACAACCAACCGTGGTGTAACCCGCGTTATTCAACAACGCGTCGATGACACCGCCCGTCTGCGCGAGCACCTGCGCCACGGCCCGTTCGATGGACCGCGCATCCGTCACGTCCAGCGCGACGACGTGAACCCGATGCAGAACGCCGGCGCTTTTCGCGGCGCTGAGCAGCGCCTCGGATTTATCGGGGTTGCGCATGCTGGCGAATACGCGCCAGCCCTGTTGCGCCATGCTTAATGCCACGTCCATGCCGAACCCCGTGGACGCGCCGGTTATCAGTACCGATTTCACCGAACCATTCTCCCCGGCCATCTCCCCCACCGTTTATCGATCGGCCATCACCCGCGCATTTCCTCGTAGGACCAATCCCAGGCGCCCTTTTCGGGAGAGCCGACGATATTCAGATCGGCGCGCACCTCGGCCAACGGCCATTCGACGTAATCCTCCCAGCGCACCAGCACCAACGGCTTTTTCATCTGCCGGCCCATTTGCACACCCAGTGTCATGGCTTCGAAAAACAGCGGCATGGTTTTCGGGTAATGCAACGAAGAACGCATGATGCCGCTGCTCAGCAAGAACATGTTGAAACGCGTCAGCTCACCGGCCAGCTCATTGCTGAAATAACGGTAATAACTTTCCGCGGTGGCCAGAATCAGCGCAAACTCACCCATCGGGTCGGTGCCGAAGCCCGTCACCATGTGCTCGATATCGTGGCCCTGCACATAGCGCTTGTTGAAATAGGCGTGATCGTCCTTCGGTTCACCCTTGAACATGAATTCGATATCGAAGCCGCTCCGCGTGATGAACGCGTGAATTTCCGCGCCCAAGGTGCCGGGCTTGCAGTGGGCCAGCGCTTCGGCTTCGTAGCGGGAAATGTAGCGCGCTTCCAGCCAATCCCTGAATTCCGGCTTGAGGGTTTTCTCCCGCTCGAACAGCGCCAGCGCGGCGTCCTGGTCCGCCACTTCGGCAAAGGCCCCGATGGCTTCGGGAATCAAATAAGCGGGCGGTAGATCGTCGCCGTATTTGCGCAGCATTTCATGCGCCACGATATCGCGCATGCGTGCGCTGTTGAGATATTTCGAGGAACTGACCAGCAGGCTGCTGGCGGTGGTCGGCGGTTTTTTTCCGCCTCTCAGATAATCGATTTCGGAAGTATCCATGATGTTTCCACCTGTGCTTTCTGACGGCGATACGCTCACTGGCGGCCACCGATATCTTATTCACGCCGGTTCGTCCTGGCGAATCCCCCATGGAAAATCCTCCGGTCTTTTCCGGCCGATGAATGACGCGACGCGCAATGCCGGCAGCGGATGCTGGCCGCGTTTTTCCAATGGATGAGTACAGGCACCGGCGAGATCGGCGCGATGATTGAAATAGTGGACTTTTGCAGTTTACGCGCCCGAAAACCCGACGCCTCATTCATTCGTGTGAGAACGCTCGCGACTGCCAGCAAACCCCGGCAATCCCGCAATCATTCTTTCGAGTGAGGTTGAGCGATCCGCTCGCCACTACGCTTGCCGCACTGTAAATCCGCGCGCCCGATAAACCGATCAGAAACGCCAGCGCCGGATACAATATCGGGTTTCCGGCGCTGACCGCGCCATCCATCCCTTCAAGGGCGAAACGCACAGAGAGACCGGATGCGGCTCTGTCATACCGTTCATTCGAATGAATGAGGAACCCCGATGCAGTCGTTCGTACAGTAAAATCCTTGAATTACCGCGCGCCGAAAAAACGTGCGGCAAAAAAATAAGCCACGCCGCCGGAATCATCGCGGATAAAAAATTTCTACACCAATAACCCGTCCCAGAGAGGGATAGTAATGAAAGCCAAGCAAACCCATGCCACTCGTTTTCAACAATCCACCCTGGCCCTGGCCGTGTCGCTGGCGCTCGCGCCGGCGCTGAGTTACGCGGCCGCACTGGAGGAAGTGATCGTCTCCGCGCGCAAAACCGACGAAAACGTGCAGGAAGTACCGACCGCCCTGACCGCGCTGACCTCCCAGCAACTCGGCGACCTGAAGATCCAGAACTTCAGCCAGATCGGCCAGACCGTGCCGAACCTGAACGTGCAGACGCAATTCGGCAGCGCCTCCGCGCCACAGTTCTATATGCGCGCGGTCGGCACCGGCACCTTGAAATTCCAGGCCGATGCCGGCGTCGCGCTGTATGTTGACGGCGTGTATCTCGGCCGCCCCGCCGGCACCGCCTTCGATCTGGCCGATATCAGTCGCATCGAAGTGCTGCGCGGCCCGCAAGGCTCGGTATTCGGGCGCAACAGCACCGGCGGCGCGGTCAACATGATCACCACCGAACCGACCGGCGAATTCGGCGGCAAGGCCGAAGTCGGCTTTGGCAACTACGGCGCCAAGCGCGCCAAGGTATCGGTGGATCTGCCCGCCTTCGAAGGCCTCGCCGCGCGCCTCACCTATTTGCACAATGAAGTCGACGGTTATGTGAAAAACGAGAGCGCCGCGCGCCACACCTTCAACTTCCCCTCGCCCTTCGGCACCAAGACCTCGGCCAAGCGCTTCGGCATGGATAAAACCGACGCGATGGGGCTGGCGCTGACCTACACCGGCATCGACAAACTGAAAGTCGATTACCGTTTCGACTACACCGACAAAACCGCCAGCCAGTTGCCCCCGCAATTGCTGGGCATCACCAACGACGGCAAGGCCGCCATCGCCGGCTTTGGCGCTGGCCTCGGCAATGTGCACGCGCCGGAAACATCGCGCCAGAGCACCTACGGCCTGGATTTCTCCAGCCCCTCCAAGCTGCGCATCGCCGGCCACAGCCTGACCGCCGAATACGAAGTAACGGAAAACTTCAGCATCAAAAACATCCTGGCCCACCGCGCCATGAACGAGAACGTCGGCCTCAACGATATCGACGGCATGGCCCTCACCTACAACGGCCAGCCCTTTGAAATGATCGCGTCCAACCAGGTGCGCGCGCAGAGCCAATGGTCCGACGAACTGCAATTCATCGGCACCGCGGGCGATGTGGACTGGATCGGCGGCCTGTTCTGGTTCCAGGAAAAAGGCCGCGACAACAACCCCGTGTTCATTGCCAACGTATTTCCCGAGGGCAGCACTCACAACCTCGGCCCGGGCAACTCCCTGTACGGACTCGATGATTACTTCTCCGGTTCCAACGGCACCGTTCAGAATAAATCGCGCGCGGTCTTCGGCCATGCCACCTGGCACACCACCGACGCGATCGATCTGGCCGCCGGCCTGCGCTACACCAAGGACGACCGCCACGAGCACGTGATCCAGGCCGCCGGCATCGACAACGAATCGGCCAGCGTCGGTTTCCATCACACCGATTGGGATTTGTCGGCAACCTACAAGGTCAACCCCGATCTCAATTTCTACGGCAAGATTTCCACGGGTTATCTGACCGGCGGCGTCATGAACGGCAACAAGTTCGAAGCCGAGACGATCAAATCCTACGAAGTGGGCATGAAATCCCAGTTCCTGGACAATCGCCTGCGCCTGAACGTGGCCGCGTTCCGCACCAACCGCGAGCACCTGCAATCGCTGCAATTCAATCCGGGCACCAACCCCGACGCGCCGTTCGGCACCTATCTGGCGGATGGCGGCAAATCCCGGCAGACCGGTCTCGAAGTGGAGCTGACCGCGATCCCGATCGACAAGCTCACGCTGACCGCCAACTACGGCCACGTGACCGATCACACCGACAGCGGCCTGCGTTCGCTGGCGCCGAAAAACAACGCGTATCTGGCCGCGCAGTATGAAGTCTACGGCTTCGACAACGGCAGCCACGTCGACTTCCGCGTGGACGGCACCTGGACCGACGAGCACTACCAGACCAACTGCCCGGTCGGCAGCCAGATCAGCGTGAACAACGGCTGCATGAACGTGCCGACCGACGCCAACTCGCTGGCGCTGGATAAACTGGCTCGCACCAAGGCCAACTGGCTGGTGGGCGCGCGCCTGTCGCTGGCGGATATTCCGCTCGCCGGCGATACCCGTGGCCGCGTTTCGCTGTGGGGCAAAAACCTGACCAATTCGGACGAAATCGAATTCGCGCGCGACGTCGGCAACACGGTGGTGGGCAACTTCCAGCTGCCGCGCACCTACGGCGTCGATTTCAGCCTCGATTTCTAAGGAACCTCTGAAACACTGCTGCACTGGCTGATGCGGCGCTCGCTACGTTTTTCGGAGGATCGCTAACACCCTCCGGTCTCCTCTTCCTCCTTGGGCGCTTTCCCGCGCCCTTTTTATTTTCTATTTTTTATCGCTGCGCATTGTCATCGACGCACGCGGAGCCTGGGTGCGCGAGACAACAGAAAATCCGGCGCCGATGGGGATTACTGGCCGAGCGGCTCAACCGGGCCGTTGCGCCCCCTCTCCAACCCTGAGCCGAGTTGTGTCATGACGCCGATCGCCACCACCATTTTCATCGCCGCCGTCATCGGCGTTCCCGATGGCAGCAGCCTGACTGTGACGATAAACAGGCAACCGGTCACCGTTCAGCTGGCGGAGATCGAACTGCCGCGCAACCAACGCCTGCTCCAGCAGTCGCGGAAAGCCCTGGCGAAATTGTGCGGCGAGCGCAAGGCCGAGATGCACCCGCAGTTCACCGGCAGCGACGGCCGCATCGTCGCTCAGGTCGGCTGCGCGGGAAAAGACGCCGCCGTCGAACAGGTCAGGCTGGGCATGGCGCAGGTGGATGACGCTCATTCCACCAACCGCAAACTGTACGAGGCGCAGGCCGACGCCAGAACCGCGCGCCGCGGATTATGGGCCGATCCGAAAGTGGCGGCGGCATGGGAACGCGGCAACCGTTAGGGAACCGCTGAAAAACGACTGCGCTTGCTGACGCGGCGTTAAAAATGGGCTCAGAATCCTCATCGATTACCGTATAAACGGCGGTCTTTCGCCCATCTTTGTCTTGCCTCAGCGGCGCTCGCCACGTTTTTCAGAGGTTCCCTGGATTGGTATTTTGCGCACGTGGATTTGCATCGATGAACGATTTGTCCGACCGGACATATTGCGCCATCGTCGCCGCGGCAGTGCTCGCCGTGCCGATCGAGGAATGCGGCGCCGATACCCGCTCGCGCCGACCCTTTCCGATGAATGTTACCGGGTACTTTTTACGGGTTCACAGGGGACGCAAGGCGTGCTCCGACAAATCCCCCGCGTGATCGACGCAGATGATCCGCCGGCTGAAACGCCAGGCGCCGTTGTGGCGCTCGAACTGGTCGAAATTGCGGCTGGTGAGGATGGGCTGCAACGGCAGGCGCGGCGTCTGCTGCATCACCACCACATAGGATGTGGAAGTGGCGCGCGTGTTGTCGGCCGATACCTGCACGCGCACGTTGGCGGTGAGATGCTTGGTGCGGGGCGTGCCGGTATCGGCGTGGATGCGGGTGAAATCCCGATATTGCTGCAACACCGCCGCCGCGCCATGCGCCAGCTCGCCCACGACATTGCCACGCGCATCGGCGGTGCCGAATTCGGAGTGCGCGAACAGCGCCGCCATGCCGTCCATGTCGCCCGCGTCGAGCAGGTTGGTATATTCAAAAATCAGATCGCGAATCTCCTCGGCGGAAACCAGGCGCGCCACGGCCAGCATTGGATCACTCATACACGGCTCCGTTTATTATCGAAGTTGTTATCGACTGAAGGGGAACGCTGACAATCAACGCCGCTCCATCATGCGGCGCGCGCCTTGCGCGCGCTTCCCGCAAACGGATGAAGTCAACCGGAAAATCAGGCCGGGCGTTCGGGCCCGCGCGGCAGCGGCGCGCCGTGCGCCACCTTCCAGGCCGCCGGCACTTCGAGAATCAGCGTGGCGACCACCCCCAGCAGCACGACGCCGAGAGCCAGTTGCCCCGCCAGCGTGCGCAGCGGCACCAGGGCAAACACCAGCGCCACCACGACGCAGCTGGTGACGAAACCGCCGAGCGACATGCCGACGAACTGCCGCGCGGTATTGCGCTCCGTATCGAAGTAAAACACGAAGGGGCTGAACAACCCGCCCGGCGCCACCGCGCTGCGCGTCAGCCACGCCCCGCCGAGATGCCCCCACTCGTGCGCGAGGAATCCGGCCAGCACGGTGCTGAGCGCGGTCACCAGCGCCACCGCGATGGCGATGCCGCCGCCCTGCGCGCGCAGCGCCGCGTCGAGCTGCCATAGTCCCAGACAAACGATCAATACGATCAGTTCACGCAACGCAAGCTTTCCAAACATAGTGCTGCTCTCCTTATGGTTATGGTTTTTCGTTTGGTGTTTTCGGCTTTCCTGGTTTTTGGAATCGATAGTGGTTTTTGAAATCGATCGCGGTTTTGGAATCGATGGTTTTTTTGGTTTTGGAATCGGTGCGATGTCCCACGGAGCGGATCGGCCGCCATCGCGGCCGTTTGATTGAAAAAGATACTAACACGGCGCGGGAACCACCGCTGCGGCCGCCGCGCCTAAAAAATTTTTAATCCGCGCGACGGCCCGCGCGCAACGCTCTCGGAATCCAATCATTCAAACAGGTGAGGATGCCACTTGCCGCTTCGATACACTGCATCGGCGGCTGCGAAGAGGAGAAAATCATGGGTAGCGCGCAAACCTCGACCTGGCCCCGGGTCACTTTCGATTTCAGCGGCTGCAATGTGCTGGTCACCGGCGGCACCAGCGGCATCGGCGCGGCCATTGCCGGCGCCTTTGTCGCGGCCGGCGCGAATGTTACCGTCACCGGCACGCGGGCGCACGCGGCGGACTACGACGCCCTGCCCGCCCGCGCGGACTATCTGCGCCTGCGCCTGGACGAAGCCGGCGATATCGCCGCCGTGGCGGAGCGTTTCCAGCGCCTGGACATCCTGGTCAACAACGCCGGCGGCGTGCAGATGCCCGAGGATTTCGCCAGGGCTGTGCAGATCAATCTCACCGCCGTGCATCAACTCAGCGCGGCGCTGCATGCCGCGCTGTGCGCGAGCGAATTTCCCGGCGGCGCCAGCATCGTCAACCTCGCCTCGATGATGTCGTTTTTCGGCAGCGGTTATTTTCCCGGTTACAGCTCGGCCAAAGGCGGCCTGCTGCTGTTGACCAAATCCCTCGCCACGCTGTGGGCCCAGGACAGCATCCGCGTCAACGCGGTGGCCGCCGGCTCCATCGTCACGCCGATGACTCAACATTTCGCCGACGATCCGGCCACTCACGCCGCCGTTTGCCAGCGCACGCCGATGGGCCGCTGGGGCGAGCCGATGGATATCGCCGGCGCGGTGCTGATGGTGTGCTCGCCGGCGGCGTCGTTCATCACCGGCCATACCCTGGTCGCGGACGGCGGCTATTCGATCACCGACAGCTGAGGCCGGCCGGCGCCGCCATCTAACGAATTCATCGTGCCGCGCACCATCGGCGAGTACTCATAAAAAACCAGAGGACCATCATGCAAAGATTTTCCAATAAAGTGGCGCTGGTGACCGGCGCCGCCAACGGCATCGGGCGCGCCACCGCCCTGCGCCTGGCTTCCGACGGCGCCAGCCTGCTGCTGGCGGATATCAACGAAGCCGGCCTCGAAGCGGTGGCGGAACAGATTCGCGCCCTGGGCGCGAAAGTCGCCATCAAGCGATTCGATGCCTGCTCCGCCGACGATTGCCGAACCACCGTGCAGGCCGCCGTCGACCATTTCGGCCGCCTCGATATCCTGTGCAACATCGCCGGCATCGCCTGGGCCGAACACATCACCGAAATCCGCGAGCAGGACTGGCGGCGGATGATGGACATCAACCTCAACAGCGTATTTTTCCTGTGCCAGGCGGCCATGCCGCATCTGGAGGCGAGCGGCGGCAATATCGTCAACATGTCCTCCGCCTCGGGCAAGCAGGGCCAGGCCTACAACACCGCGTACTGCAGCTCGAAGGGCGCGGTGATCATGCTGACCAAATCGCTGGCGATGGAATATTCCAAGCGCGGCGTGCGCGTGAACGCGGTGTGCCCGGGCAGCGTGCGCACCGATATCTACAAGAATTACAAATTCCCGACCGTGACCGAGGAATCCCTGGTGCAGCGCCTGTTCTCGCCGCTGCCGATCCAGGCCGAAGCCGAGGAAGTGGCGGCGCTGGTCGCCTATCTCGCCTCCGACGAGGCGCGTTATATCTCCGGCGCCGACGTTTCCATCGACGGCGCCCAAACCGCCGGCTGAGGCCGGTTTCGCCGCGTGTGTCGCGCGCGGCGAATACCCGCCAACGCGCACCATACTGCTGGAAAAACAACGTGAGCAAACATTACGACGCACTTCTCGCCCCCGGCCGCATCGGCGGCATGACCCTGCGCAACCGTATTTTCATGACGCCGATGGGTTCCAATCTCGCCAATACCGACGGCACTCTCGGCGATAAGATCAAAGCCTATTACGAAGCCCGCGCCGCCGGCGGCGCCGCGCTGCTGCTGATGGGCTCGGTGTCGATCAGCTGGCCGCTCGGCTCGGCCAACGCCAATCAGGTGGCGATTTCCGACGACCGTTTCATTCCGGGTTTCGCCGATCTCGCCAGGCGCGTGCACGGCCATGGCGCCAAATTGGCCGTGCAGTTGCAGCACGCCGGCGTCACCGCGGTCAACGACACCATCGCCGGCCGGCCGCTGCTGGTGCCGTCGATTCCCAAGGACGGTTTCAGCGACATGATGCCGACCCTGACCGAGGAAGAAGCCGCGGCGATGGCCTCGCCCTATGCGCATCCGACCGCGAAGCTGCATTATCAGGTGGCGACCGAAGACGATCTGGCCTGGGTGATCGCCGAATTCGCCAACGCCGCCGAGCGCGCGCAAAAAGCCGGCCTCGACGCGGTGGAAATTCACGCCGGCCACGGTTATCTGATCGATTCCTTCCTGTCGCCCAGCACCAACTTCCGCAGCGACCGCTGGGGCGGCTCCGTGGAAAACCGCTCGCGCCTGCTGGTGGAAGTCATTCGCGCCATTCGCGAGCGCGTCGGCAAGGATTTCCCGGTGTGGTGCCGCATGAACGGCACCGAATTCCTGAAGAAGGAAGGCACCACCAACCTCGACGCCTGCATCACCGCGCAACTGGCGGAACAGGCCGGCGCCGATGCGATCAACGTCAGCGCCTACGCCGACCCGGGCCTCGGCGTCGGCTATTCGGAAGCGCACACCACGCACACGCCGGGCCGCTTCGTGCCGTTTGCCGCCGCCATCAAGCAGGCGGTGAACATTCCGGTGATCACCGCCGGCCGCCTGGAGCCGGAAGTGGCGGATCAACTGATCGGCGAAGGCCGCATCGATTTCATCACCATGGGCCGCAAGCTGCTGGCCGATCCGGAACTGCCGAACAAACTCAAAGCCGGCCAAGCGGAAAAAATCCGCCCGTGCATTTACTGCTACACCTGCATCAGCCGCATCTTCGTCGGCGATCATGTGCGCTGCGCGGTGAACGCGCTGACCGCGCATGAAATCGATCGCGCCATCACGCCGGCGCCGCAGCGCAAACGCGTGTTGGTGATCGGCGGCGGTCCCGGCGGCATGGAGGCGGCGCGCGTGGCCGCGCTGCGCGGCCATGAGGTGACGCTGTGCGAACAATCACCGGTGCTGGGCGGCACGGTGCGTTTCTCGGCGATGGTGTATCCGCCCAACGGCAAGCTGATCAAATACCTCGAAAATGCGATCCGTTCGCTGCCGGTGACAATTCATCCGGGCCTGAAAGTCGATGCGGATTGGGTGCGCCGCCATAACCCGGATGAAATCGTGGTGGCCACCGGCGCGAAACGCGGCGCACCGCCGGTGCCGGGCGCGGATCTGCCGCACGTGTTCACCGGCGATTCGCTGCGCGCGATGATGGGCAGCGGCAGCGCCGAACCGCCGGCGGGCTTGCCCGCGTTCACCCGGGCGCTGATGTCGGTGGCGCGCGCCACCGGCGCGACGCGTTCGCCGGCCCTGATTCGCGCCGCCGCGCATGTGTGGTTGCCGCTGGGCAAGAACATCGTGATTTACGGCGGCGGCCTGGTCGGCATCGAGCTGGCGGAATTCCTGGCCGAACACGGCCGCAAGGTGACGGTGCTGGAGGAAAGCGGCGTGTTCGCGCCGGAATTGCAGATGGTGCGGCGCTGGCGCGCGCTGCACGAGTGCGATCGGTTTGGCGTGACGCGCATCGCCAACATCAGCGATTTCAGCATCGAGGCGGAACAGGTGCGCTACCGCACGAGCCAGGGACAATTGCGCGCGCTGCCGGCGGATCACGTCATTCTGGCGGCGGGCGCCACCGGCGATCTGGCGCTGGCGCGGGTGTTGGAAGGCGCGGGCTTCACCGTTCACACAGTCGGCGACTGCCGCGGCCTCGGTTATATCGAGGGCGCGATAGTCGACGGCAACGATGTCGGGCGCGCGCTGTGATCAGGGACGCGCGGTGATCGATGCGAAGCGGTGTGGCATCATCGCCTGAAATAAAATCGCGGCGGAAATCGGTTGAGCGATTCAGGCGTCGCCTTGAAACCTCATCCCGGAGGAAAACGGCGCCCGGCCGCCGCGACGATTCGATTAAAAAATGAGTGCGCCCAGGGCGCGTTTTCCGGAGAACTACTGATGGCTTACCAACCCCAGCGTCTGCGTTTCGGCACGTTTATCGCCCCGTTCCATCCGGTGGAGGAAAACCCCACGCTGGCGCTCGAACGCGACATGCAGTTGATCCAGCACCTCGAACAGCTCGACTACGACGAAGCCTGGGTCGGCGAACACCATTCCGCCGGTTACGAAATCATTTCCTCGCCGGAGCTGTTCATCGCCACCGTTGCCGAGCGCACCCGCCGCATCCGCCTCGGCACCGGCGTCAACTCGCTCACCTACCACCATCCGCTGATCCTGGCCGGGCGCATCGCCCAGCTCGATCATCAGACGCGCGGCCGCGTCATGTTCGGCGTCGGCCCCGGCCAGCTGCCGTCGGACGCGTTCATGCAGGGCATTCCGGTGAGCGAACAGCGCCGCATGATGAGCGAATCGCTGGAGGCGATGGTCGCGCTGCTCAACGGCGAAACCGTGACGCGCAAGACCGACTGGTTCACGCTCAACGACGCGCGCCTGCAAGTGCTGCCCTATCAACAACCGAGCGTGGAAATGGCGGTGGCCGCGGCCATTTCTCCGTCCGGCGCGGTGCAGGCCGGTACTCACGGCCTCGGCATGTTGTCGGTGGCGGCGTCCAGCCCGGAAGGTTTCAAGCAGCTCGCCAACCACTGGAACATCTGCGAGCAGACCGCGGCGAAACACGGCAAAACCGTCAGCCGCGACAACTGGCGCGTGGTGGTGCCGATGCACATCGCCGAAACCCGCGAGCAGGCCCTGCGCGATCTCAGCTACGGCATGCTCGACCTGCTGCGCTACATGGAAAAACTGGCGGGCAAATATCACCAGTACGGCGATGTGAAAACCGTCGAGCAGGCGGTGGAAATCTGGACCAGCGCGGGCCTCGCCACGTTCGGCGTGGCGCTGATCGGCACGCCGGACGACGCCATCGCGCACATCAGGAAATTGCAGGAACAATCCGGCGGCTTCGGCTGCATGCTGCAACTGGCGCACAACTGCGCGGATTTCGCCGCCACCAAGAAAAGCTACGAATTGTTCGCGCGTTACGTGGCGCCCGAATTCCAGGGCTCCAACCGCAACCGCCGCGCCAGCCTCGACTGGGTCAGCGACAACAGCGAGCGTTTCATCGGCGCGCACATGGAAGGCATCAAAAAAGCCTTCGAGGATTACCAGCCGAACTGAGGCTTGCTACTCGCAACACACGGGCGCGTTTTTTGAAACGCGTCCGTGTTCCGGCCGCAGAACAAGCGCCAGGAAAAAGCAGGAAGCGTCCAGACAGCAAAAACCCGCGCCGCGCGGAACGAGACCGGAGAGCAATCATGAAAGCCGCGATTTTTCACGACCCGTATCAAATGACGGTGCGCAGCGACGTGCCCAGGCCCCAGCCCGGCCCCGACGAAGTCATCATCAAGGTTGAAACCTGCGGCATCTGCGGCAGCGATATGCACCTGTACCGCACCAACGCGCACCGCGGCCCCAGCATGCTGCGCACGACCTCGTCGGGCGAGATTCCCGGCCACGAATACAGCGGCACCATCGTCGAAACCGGCGGCAACGTGCGCGATTACCGGGTCGGCGACCGCGTGGTCGGCGTCAGCGGCGGCGGCGGTTTCGCCGAATATGTGCCGGTGCCGGTCAATCCTTATCAACTGGTGAAAATGCCGGATGCGGTGAGCTTCGAGGAGGCCGCCACCACCGAGCCGCTGGCGGATGCCCTGCAAATGGTGCGTCTGGCCAATGTGCAACCGGGCGAGAATGTCGTGGTGTTCGGCGTCGGCATCATCGGGCTCGGCGTGATCCAGGCCTTGCGCGCGCTGAATATTCCCGCCGACAGAATCGTCGCGATCGATGTCGCCGATGTGCGCCTGGAGATGGCGAAGACGGTCGGCGCCACCGATACCGTCAATCCGCGCAGCCAGGATCTGATGGCGGAAATTCGCAATATCTGCGGCTTTACCGCGCAGGAATATCCCGAGCGCGCCGACGTGCCGCACGTGGCGGTGGTGATCGACTGCGCCGGTTATCTCAAGCACATGACCGGCCCCGCGCCGCTGGAGTCGGCGCTGCAGATGCTGCAAGCCTCGGGCGGCCGCGTCGTCTGCTTCGGCGCCTACGAAGGCAAGGTGACGCTCGATCTGATGCCGCTGATCAACAAGCAGGTGAAGATCATCGGCTCGCTGGGTTACGCGCCGGAGGAACTGACGCAGGCGCTGCAATTGATGGCGGAGAAAAAAGTCGATCGCTCGCGGCTCATCTCCGAGCGCTTCCCGATCGATCGCATCGTCGAAGCCTTCGAGACCCAGGGCAACGGCAAGACCATCAAAGTCATGGTAAGACCCTGACACGCTTGCCAGAGTAATCCGACACGATACTTTTTCCGGAATACGCGGCGACAATCGCTGCCGCTGAAGTTTCCGCAGTCGCGAAATTTCCGTCGCCGAAGGTTCCGAAGTCGCTGAAAGCTTCCGGAAAAGTATTCGTGTCGATGTCGGCAGGCCGCGCCGATTTATTTCGTCACCCGTATTAAAAGGAAGCTCGAAAAAACGTAGCGAGCGCCGCCGAGGCAAGGCAAAAATGGGCGGAAAACCGCAGTTCATACGGTAATCGATGAGGATTTTGAGCCCATTTTTAACGCCGCATCAGCAAGCGCAGTCGTTTTTCAGAGGTTCCAACGAGTCCATCAACGCGACAACAACACCACCGCCTCGCTGTGTCCGGTCTGCGGAAACATATCCACCAGCGCCGCGCGCCGCGGCAATAATCCGCCTTCGGCCAGCATCGCCAGATCCCGCGCCAGCGTTTGCGGATTGCAGGAAACATAAACCACGCGCTCCAGGGTCTTTACCGACGCCAGTTGCCGGCACAAGGCCTTGGCGCCCGCGCGCGGCGGATCGAGCACCGCCTTGTTGATGGCGGGCGGCAACGCCGGCGTTTCGTCGAACAAATCCAGCGCCTGGAAGCGCGCATGGTCCAGGCCCAGCCGCGCGGCGTTAGCGCCGGCCCGCGCCACCATTTCCGCCACCGATTCCAGGCCGGTCACCGTGCCCGCGCGGCGCGCCAGCGCCAGCGAGAAATTGCCGAGCCCGCAGAAAAAATCCGCGATCCGGTCGTCCGGCGCCGGCTCCAGCCATTGCAGGCACAGCGTCACCAGCCGATCGTTGATGGCCGGGTTGACCTGGGTGAAATCCTTCGGCAGAAACAGAAAGTCGATGTGCTGGCCCGGAATGGCGTAGTGCAGCGGCTCCAGGTTTTTTCCATAGGCCACATCCGCTTCGCGGGCGAAACCTTCGAGCAGTTCGCGATCGGCGAGCGCCAGCGGCGGCTGCGCATCGCAGGCCATGGCCAGGCGATCCTGCGCGTCCACGGCGATCACGATTTCGCGAATGCGCTGCCAGTGCGGCAATGCCTCCAGCCACGCCGGCAATTGCCGCAACAACGCTTGCAGGCGCCGGTCGAGCACCGGGCACGCCGGCACCGCCACCACGTCGTGGCTGTGCGCCGATTTGAAACCCAGCAGCGGTTTGCCCGCCGCATCGCGGCCCACGCTCAGGCGCGCGCGATGCCGATAAGCGAAGGCTTCGGCGAGCAGCGGTTCCTGCCATTGCAGGCTCGCGGCAAACGGCGCCAGCAATCGTTCGAGCACCTGTTGCTTGTGCGCCACCTGCGCGGCGTAGGGCAGCATCTGCAACTGGCAGCCGCCGCAACGCCCGAACAATTCGCAGGGCGCCGCTGCCCGCGCCGGCGCGGGCGCCTGCACCTCGATCAGTTCCGCCTCGCGCCATTCGCGCTTGTCGGTATGCACGCGCGCGCGCACGCGCTCGCCCGGCAACGCGCCCGCGACAAACACCGGCTTGCCTTCCCAAAACCCCAGGCCGCGCCCTTCCGCGCTCAGGCGCTCGATATCGACGACACACTCCCGCTGTGCCCGGGATGGCATCGGCGCTTGCGCCGCGGGTTTGAAAAACCGCAGCGTCGTAGGTTTTTTCTTAGCCATGCGCCCCGCTCTCCAACGTTTTCGCATGCGTGCGGTGATTCATCGAAATATTTCCATTCTGCAAGGTTGATCTGGCGGCGCGTAAGGCGCAGCCGAAGAAGATAACGGGCAACGCCGCCCGAATATCGATGCGCCGCGAAACGAAGATCATGCCGCGCGGCAACTCGTCAGCAACGTCTGATGCGGCAAGCGATGAGGCGGACTCGCCGCACGGCCCGAACGCGGCGCTCAAACCGATTTCAACATCATTTTTGCCGCTCCAAGGAAGCTCTGAAAAACGTAGCGAGCGCCGCCGAGACAAGGCAAACATGAGCGAAAAACCGCAGTTTATACGGTAATAAATTAAGGATTTTGAGCCCATTGTTAACGCCGCGTCAGCAAGCGCAGTCGTTTTTCAGAAATTCCCTAACGCGCGCCGCCGCCCGGATAAAAAGCCTTGTAGCGATCCACGCACTGCTGGCGCCGACGCTCCCACTCGCGCGTCTCCCGCTCGTCGCCGGCGCGCACCGATTGCAATTGTGCGCACGGCAACGCGGCGAACCAGGCGCGATCCCGCGGCTGCGGCCGCATCGTCGCTGGCAGTTTCACCGTATCGGCGCCGGCCTTCACATCGTCGCTGGCAGCCGCCGCCGCGACGGAGCTCAATCCCAGCCACAGCGCGGCGAGAGGAAATGTCATTCGCATGTCATTTCCTGCCAGTACGGAACACGCGGAAAATACAGCGCGGTGCGAATCTCGCGCGCATCGAGTTGCGCCACCAGGCGTCGGTAATTCGCCAATTGCGGCGCATACGCGGCGACTTCGCGCGCGATGAAATCCGCCAGCGTTTCGCCCGCGCGCGGCAACGCCGATTTGTAATCCACGATCCAGCGCACGCCGGCGGCGTCGACGAAACTGCGGTCGATCACGTGGCGGCGGCCGTCCGCCAGCAACTCCCACTCGACCGCGGATGCGCTGTGATCCGCCCGCAACAGCCAGCGGCCGCGCTCGTCCGCCAGCATCGTATCGACGGCGGCGCAAACCGCCTGCGCCGCGGAACCCAGCTGCGCGGGCATGACGCCGCTCTGCAGCAGCATCTGTTCGGCCAGGGCCTGCCTGCGCCGCGCATCGCGCGCCTGCCAGCTGTCGACGCCGAATTGCACCAGCTGCTGCAACAACCGGTGAATGACGCTGCCAACGCGCGTTTCCAGCGTATCCAGCGCGGCCTCGGCCGGCACGTTATTGTTCTGCGCCGGCGCGGGCGTCTCGGGCAATGGCAGCCGCCATTGCGGCGGCACCCGCCGCAGGGCTGTTTCGCCCGCCAACGCCGGGCGCGACGCGACCGGCAACGCCTCCGCGCTCTCCCACAGCACCTCGTCGGCGACAGCCGGCCAGATACGCGCCAGCAGGCTGTTCGCCGCCGGCGCGCGCACCTCTTCCTCGCTGCCTTCCTTACTGGAAAACAGCAGATACAAATCTTTTTTCGCGCGCGTTACCGCTACGTACAGCAGGCGCGTGTCCTCCAGCTTCTGCTTTTGCCTGCGCTCGTAATCCAGATAATCGTAGATCGCATCGTCATCGCCGCCCGGCGCGGGCCGCGCCGCCAGCACCAGGTGATTGTCGCCCGCCGCGCTGCGATATTCGCTCCACTGCAACAGCGCCTTGTCATCGAGGGCGGTGCCGCGATCGAGCCCGGGCACGATCACCGTATCGAATTCCAGGCCCTTGGATTTGTGAATGGTCATCACCACCACGCGCGTATCCGGAGCCACTTCCGCGCGCGCATACAGGCGATCGAGACGCTGCTCCAGTTTTTCCAGGGAAAAATCGCCGTCCAGTTGCTCGACCAGCTCGAACAGCCGTTGCAGGTCGCTCCACTCGGATTCGCCGCCCAGGCACAGATGGCCGCCCAGCGCGCGCCACACGCCCTCCAGCCAGATGCGCAGCGGCTTGCGCGCGCGTTGCGCCAGCGCCGCGTCGATCGCGGCGGCCGCGCGCTCGACACAGGCGGCGCCGTCGGCGCTCAACGCCGCTCGCACCGATGCCGCGCGCATGCGCGTCCAGACGCTCTGGCGCAAGCCCGCGCCATCGGCGCCCGCCGCCAGCGCGTGCAGATCGGCGTGATCGAGCCCGACCAGCGGCGAACGCAGCAGCGCCAGCCAGCTGATCCGGTCGGCGGGATTGAGCAGCGCTTTCAACAACGCGAGCGCGTCCTGAATCGCGGCGCGCCGCGCCAGCGGATCGATGTCGGTGGCGCGCCAGCGAATGCCGGCGCGCTGCAGCGCCGGCACGATGGCGCGCAGATGGCTGCGATAGCGCACCAGTATCGCGACGCTGCCGTCGGTGCTCGCGGCCAGCGCGCGCCGCACCAGGCGCACGCATTGCGCCGCCTCGCCCTCGCGCAGCGCGTCCGCGCGCACGCCGATCACCGCGACTTCGCTGTCGCCGCGCGCCGCCTTGAACGCCGACGACGGCGCGTAGGGCACCGCGCCGCGCGCGCCGTGCTCCGCCGGCGGGAACGCGCCGGCGAAGACGCGGTTGATCCAGTCGATCACCGCCGGCGTCGAACGGAAATTCACCGACAGCGGCGCGTCGGACAACGCCAGCTCATTGACGCCGCGCCTGCGCGCCTCCAGAAACAAACCGACATTGGCTTCGCGAAATCCGTAAATCGATTGCATGCCGTCGCCGACGATGAACAGCGTTTGCGGCGCGCCGCCGTTTTCATTGTGTTCGTGCCAACCCTCGACCAGTCGCTTCACCAGTTCGAACTGGCCCGAGGACGTGTCCTGGAATTCGTCGATCAGCAGATGGGAAATACGCGCGTCGAGGCGCAGCCATAAATCGCTGGGCGCCAGCGCGTCGCCGAGGGCATCGAGCGCCGACAGGGCGATCTGGCTGAAATCGACCGCGCCGTGGCGCTGGAACACCAGCAGCAGCTGCAAGGCCGCCGCCGGCAGCACGCGCGTGAGATGCGCCAGCACCTGCCACTGCTCGTCGCTGTACGCGGGCGCCGGCAGATAGCGGATTTCCACCAGCGTTTCCAGCACCGCCGCGTCCAGCGCCAGCGCGTCGAGCAGCGCCTGCATCGTCTGCTTGCGCTCCTGGTACAGGTTTTTGTCCGCGCCCTTGGCGGCGGGAAAACCTTCGTTGACGGTCAGGCGCTTGCGCCACTCGCCCTTGTCGGTGAGCAGCCACTTGACCAGCCGCAGCCACAGCGCGTGCTGCTCCGGCACCGGTTCCGGCAGGCTGTCGCAACCGGCGAACACCGCCAGCGCGTGCTCGGGATCGAGCTCCGCGCAGCGGCAGGCGGCGAAATCCAGCAGCTCCAGCAATTCGCCTTCGTATACGCCGAGCGCGGCGTGCGCGCGCCGCAGCGCATCGCCTTGCACGGCGCGCAGTCCCCGCTCCAGCCAGGCGCGGGCGTCGCGCTCTGCGTCATGATGGTCGCGGATGCCGGTGCCGATGTGCGGCAGCCACTGATCGCGCCGCGCCAGCAACGCCACCAGCAGGCGCTGGCAGCGCTCGACCTGGTTGTCGACGTGGGCCAGCAGCCGCGCCAGGCTGTCCGCGATCGGGCCGGGTTGTTCGAGCTGTTCGAGCAGCGCGTTGACCGCTTCCAGATACAGCGGCCCGGCCATTTCGGCGATGCGCGGCTGGCCGCCGAACTGCGACAACACCGGCATCTGCGCGGTCAGGCTGCTGCACAGGCCGTCGATGGTCTGCACCCGCAGCCGCGCCGGATTGCGCAGCAGATTCCAACCGCATTCGGCGTCGCGCCGCAGGGCGGCGCGCGCCAGCTGCCAGGTGAGGCGGCGATGCGCGGCCTCGGGCTCCGGCTCCTGCGCGGCCATGTGCAGCGCCGCGACGATACGCTGGCGCATTTCCGCGGCGGCCTTGCGCGTGAACGTGATGGCGAGAATTTCCTCGGGCTGGTCGACCCGCGCCAGCAAGGCCAGCACGCGCTGGCTCAGCAATTCGGTTTTTCCCGATCCCGCCGGCGCGGTCACGCAGAACGAACGGGTCGGATCGAGCGCGGCGGCGCGCTGCAGGGCGTCGGCCGGCGCCACGGGCAAAGACGAATTCATGCGGGCTCCTCCGTGTCGGGCGTCGCGCCGGCCAGCACCGCGTCCTGGTGGTCGACGCGGCAGACGCTGGCGAGATCGCAATACGCGCACACCTGCGGTGTTTTCGGATCGATCGCGGCCTCGCCCTGCACAAACGCGTCGGCCAGTTGCGCGAGCACCGCGCGCCAGTAATTTTTCAACTCAGGCCAGGCGCGCGCGGTATCGACGTCGTCGCGCAGCTGGTTGGAATCCTGGATCGCGTGCGCGTCCAGCCCGGCGTCGCCGGCGCCCACCAGGCGCGGCGATTCCAACCGCACCTGCGCAAAGGCGATGCCGGCGACCTGCGCCCGCTCCGCTTCCAGCAAGACGCTGTACAGCGGCAGTTGCGGCTCGTCGGGCCGCGCGCCCAGCCATTCCTCCGGCCGGCAATGGCCGTTTTTGGTTTTGTAGTCGAGCACCAGCAGGCGCCCGTCGGGCAGGCGATCGATGCGATCCACGCGCAGGCGCAGATCGAGGCCGCCAAACTGCACATCGCTGCGCTGTTCCAGCGCCTGCACCGCGAAGGCGCCGCGCTGTTTTTCGATATCCAGCCAGCGCGCCAGCAGTTGCGCCAGCCGCGTGTTTTCCAGCGCCGCGAAACGCAAACCCAGGCGCAGCGGCGGCAGCTGCTCCAGCGCGAAGGTGGCGGCCTCGATGACGAGATGCTGTTGCGCGGACTCATCCAGCGCCAGCAACCGCTCGTGATTTTCCAGGCGCCGCCACAGCCATTCCAAGGCCCAGTGCAGCAGATTGCCGCGCTCGGCGGCGTTCAAACCCTCGCGCGCCTCGCCGAGTTTTGCCGCGCCGAGCCGATGGCGGGCGAAGGCGCGGAACGGGCACGCCGCCTGGTCCTTGAACAGACCGCTGCCGCCGCGCGCGCGCTCGCTCCCGCTCAGGCGCGGCGCGTTGCCCGCGGCAACGGCCTGCAAGGCGAAGCGCGCGCGCTGTTCGCGCTGCCAGCGCCACTGCGGCAATTGTTCGCGCAGGGGCGCGCCATCGAGCAGCGCGGGCAGATCCGCGAGCGGCAAATGCTGGAACAGCGGACTGGGCGCGCATTCGACTTCCTCGCGCTCGCCCTGGAAACTCACCACCACCTGTTGCGCGTTGGCCAGCAGCGAATGGCCGAGGCGCTCGGCAATGTCGTACTCGCGCTGCGCATCGCAGCGCGGCATGCGTTCGCGGCGCTGCAGATCGCGCGGCAGAAACGCCTGCGGCGAAGCGGCCGGCGGCCAGCGGTCCTCGCCCATGTCGCACAGCCACAGGCCCTTGAATTGAAGGCCCGCGGCTTCCAGCACGCCGAGCACCTGCAGCGGCGCGTCCGCCGTTTTCGGCTGGAACACGTGCGCCTGCAGGCTCTGCCGCAGGCGTTGCAGCGCTCCGTTGAAATCCGTGGGCGCGGCGACGCGATCGAGCTGGCCGAAATCCGCCAGCGCGCGCTGCCAGTGACTGAACTGCTGGTATTCGATGCTGTCGAGAGTGCGCTTGCCCGGCCATCCCAGCAGGACCAGCAGATCGCCGAAACGCCGCGCCCATTCCGTCAACGACAGGCGCTGCTCCAGCAGTTTTTCGCGGCGCACGGTTTCCACCAATTGCTGGAGCAGCGCGGCGAATTCCCAATCGTCATACTGGCTCGCCACCCGATCGGCAATGGCGCGCAACTGGCCGCCGCGCAGGCGCTGCGCCGGCGTTTCGCAGACCGCCCGGATGCAGGCGGCGGCCGCCTCGGCGTGGCGCAGGTCGAGAGCGTGAAACGGCGATTGCAGCAGGGCGAGCAGCGTGCCGCGCTCGCATTGGGGCAGCGCCAGCTCCAGCAATTGCAGCGCGCTCTGTACCAGCGGCGTCTGCGCCAGCGCGTCGCCGGCGGAAAAGTTGACCGGCGGCAGCTGCCGCGCGCCGCCGGGCAAGGCGTGCTCGGGCGTCAGCACATCCAGCAGCACGCGCTCGACCAGAGGCCGCTGCTGGCCGAGATCGGGCACCACGATGGCGTAGGGACCGGCCGGATCGTCGCGCAGCCGCCGCCGCACCCAGAGCGCGGCCGCCTGCAGTTGCTCTTCGAAACCCTCGCAGCTGACACAGACGGCCTCGCGATGGCGCGCGGGCAGATCCAGCTGGACGAACCGGTTGGCCGAGCCGCACAGGTCGCGGTAAAGCGGGGGGATATCGTCGAAACCAACGCCCAGAATCTGCTCCGGCAGGCTCAAACGCCCCTTCCGCGCCGCATCCAGGACGCGTCGGTCTCGCTCGGCGCTCACGATGCAGCCGAGCCGCGTGCAATGCGCCGCAAAACGCTCGAGCCATTCGAGAAACACGCGGCTGTCGGGACTGGCGTCGAACTCGGCGCGCAAAGCCGTCGCCGCACGCCCCTGCCCCAGCGGCCAGCGCTGCCACAGCAGCAGCGTGCGCTGCGCCTGGACCGCCTGCTCCGCCGCCGCGCGCGCGCGCAACAGGCCGCCGCCCTCGGGACTGGCGGCGATGCAGGACTCCCACACGCACAATTCCTGCGCGGCGCTGAGCACCCACAGATCCTGGGCCAGCGGATCGCCGCGAAACACCATCTGCTGCCACAGGATATCCAGCCAGTCGCCGAGCGCGCGCACCGGCGCCACCTCGGCCACCGGCTTCTGCGCCGCCAGAGCGCCACTTATGCGGCTGGCCAGCCGGCGGTTGGGCGTGAGCAGCAGCCAGGGCCGATCCGCCGTCTCCAGAAAGGGGCGCAGCGGCGCGGGATCGAACAAAGCGGTGTCGGAGGTCATCGATGGCCTGTCGCTGGAAAAATGCCGGCCATTGTAATGAAAAAGGCCGGCGCGGCGCTGTGAAAAAAAAGCGGCGGGGTCCCATGAAGGGCATTGGCGGCGGACCGATCCGGCGCTAGTCTCGCCGCCGCCTCGACCGGGTCCGCCGGGCCCGAAAACCGCGGCGATACGGTGTTTGACGTATGGCGGACCCCGCTGAATTGGGTAGAATGACAGCCCCCCGCGACATTCATCTCGGAGTGTCGCCGGCAAGTATGGACTCAGATCATGTCAGATAATGTTGTTGAGAACCTCAATGTGGAAGCCCAGGAACTGCTGATCACGCCCGATCAGCTGAAAGCGGCGCTGCCGATGTCCGAGGCCGCCCGCGCCACGGTGACCCACGGCCGCCAAGTCATTCGCGATATTCTCGATCGTCGCGATCGTCGCCTGTTCGTGGTGGTCGGCCCCTGCTCCATCCACGATGTCGACGCCGCGCTGGATTATGCGCGCCGGCTGAAAAAACTGGCCGATGAAGTCAGCGACACGCTGTTTATCGTGATGCGCGTGTATTTCGAGAAGCCGCGCACCACCGTGGGCTGGAAAGGTCTCATCAACGATCCGCACATGAACGACACCTTCAAGATCGAGGAAGGCCTGCATATCGGCCGCAAGCTGCTGCTGGATATTTCCGAAATGGGCCTGGCCACTTCGACCGAGGCGCTCGATCCGATTTCGCCGCAGTATCTGCAGGATTGCATCAGCTGGTCGGCGATCGGCGCGCGCACCACGGAATCGCAAACCCACCGCGAAATGGCCAGCGGCCTGAGTTCGGCGGTCGGCTTCAAGAACGGCACCGACGGCGGCCTCGGCGTCGCCATCAACGCGCTGAAATCCGTGACCCAGCCGCACCGCTTCCTCGGCATCAATTTCAAGGGCGAAGTGGCGATCATCCACACCAAGGGCAACGCCTACTCGCACATCGTGCTGCGCGGCGGCAGCAACGGCCCGAACTACGATTCCGTGCATATCGCCCTGTGCGAACAGGAGCTGAAAAAGGCCGGCATCAGCCCCAACATCATGGTCGACTGCAGCCACGCCAACTCCAACAAGCAGCCGGAATTGCAACCGCTGGTGATGGAGGATGTCAGCCACCAGATCCTGGAAGGCAACCGGTCGATCGTCGGCCTGATGGTGGAAAGCAACCTGCGCGCGGGCAACCAATCCATTCCCGAGGATTTGAGCCAGCTGCAATACGGTGTTTCCGTCACCGACGGCTGCATCGGCTGGGACAGCACCGAGCAGGCGATCCGCACGATGCGCGACAAACTGAAGGAGGTCCTGCCCAAGCGCGGGCAGTAAATCCCGAGCGCGTCCGCCGCCACCGGCGGACGCCAATAAAAAAAGCGGCCGAGGCCGCTTTTTTTATGTCGGATACCGCGTCAGATGTAGGCCTGGCTGCGGTCGGTGTGGTCGGTGACGTCGCGCACGCCCTTGAGCTGGGGAATCTGTTCGAGCAGCGATTTCTCGACGCCCTGCTTCAAGGTCACGTCGACCATGCCGCAACCCTGGCAACCGCCGCCGAATTTCAGGATCGCCACGTCGTCGTCGGTGATTTCGACCAGGCTGACTTCACCGCCGTGCGCGGCCAGCGACGGATTCACTTCGTTGTACAGCAGATAATTGACGCGGTCTTCCAGCGGACTGTCTTCGCCGACCTGCGGCAACTTGGCGTTCGGCGCCTTGATGGTCAGCTGGCCGCCCATGCGGTCCTTGGCGTAATCCACCACCGCGTCTTCGAGGAAGGGCAGGCTGCGGCGCTCGAAATAACCGGTGAATTTCGGATAGGGAATGACGAGGTCGTCGGGGCGCGCGTCGTCGCTGCGGCAATAGGCGATACAGGTTTCAGCCTTGGGCGTACCGGGCTGATTGATGAACATGCGGATGCCGATTACCCCCTCTTCCTGTTTCGACAGCAGCTCCGCAAGGTAATCCTGCGCCGGTTCGGTGATGGTGAGTTTCAGCACTGCATTGGTTTCGGTCATTGAACGCCTTCCCGCTGTAAACACGAGAACCCTATGCACGGGCACAGACTTACCGCGCGATTCAGGGTCATCTGGTAGAATTGCCAATCTACCACAAAGCTATGCCCGACTTCCACAGTCGGGTATTCTGCTTTAGCTGAACCGCCGCAAGCCGTCCCCAGGAGTATCAATGAGCAAGTCACGCGATCATCGCATCAATGCCCTCAAACACGCCCTCAGCGAACGCATTCTGATCCTGGACGGCGCGATGGGCTCGATGATCCAGACCTACGGCTTGCAAGAGGCGGACTACCGCGGCGAACGCTTTCGCGATTATCACCGCGACGTGAAAGGCAATAACGACCTGCTGGTGCTGACCCAGCCTCAGCTCATCAAAGGCATCCATACCGCCTACCTCGAAGCCGGCGCCGACATCCTTGAAACCAACACCTTCAACTCGACTCAGGTCTCCCAGGCTGATTACGGCATGGAAGAGCTGGTGTACGAACTGAACGTCGAAGGCGCGCGCGTGGCGCGCGCGGCCTGCGACGCGATGACCGCGCAAACGCCGGAGCGCCCGCGCTTCGTCGCCGGCGTGCTCGGCCCGACCAGCCGCACCGCGACCATTTCGCCGGACGTCAACGATCCCGCGTTCCGCAACGTTACCTTCGACCAGCTGGTGGACAACTACCGCGAAGCGACGCGCGGCCTGATCGACGGCGGCGCCGACATCATTCTCATCGAAACCATTTTCGATACGCTCAACGCCAAGGCGGCGATTTTCGCGGTACAGGCTTACTTCGACGAGATCGGCTTCGAACTGCCGATCATGATTTCCGGGACCATCACCGACGCCAGCGGCCGCACGCTTTCCGGCCAGACCACCGAAGCGTTCTGGTATTCAGTCGCGCACGCCAAACCGCTGAGCGTCGGCCTCAACTGCGCGCTGGGCGCCCAGGAATTGCGCGCCTATGTCTATGCGCTGTCACAGTGCGCCGATACGCTCGTCAGCGCCCACCCCAACGCGGGCCTGCCGAACGAATTCGGCGAATACGATGAAACGCCGGAACAGATGGCGGCCATCGTGGAGGAGTTCGCGCAAAGCGGGCTCGTCAATATTCTCGGCGGCTGCTGCGGCACCACGCCGGACCACATTCGCGCCATAGCGAAAGCGGTAGAAAAAATGGCGCCGCGGCGGGTGCCGGAACTGCCGCCCGCCTGCCGCCTGAGCGGCCTCGAACCCTTCGTCATCGACGAGCAATCGCTGTTCGTCAACGTCGGCGAGCGCACCAACATCACCGGCTCGGCGAAATTCGCCCGGCTGATCCGCGAGGAAAATTACACCGAAGCGCTGGAAGTGGCGCTGCAGCAGGTGCAAAGCGGCGCCCAGGTCATCGACATCAACATGGATGAGGGCATGCTCGACTCGCACAAGGCGATGGTCACCTTCCTCAACCTGATCGCCGGCGAGCCGGAAATCTCGCGCGTGCCGATCATGATCGACTCGTCGAAATGGGAAGTGATCGAAGCCGGCCTCAAATGCGTGCAGGGCAAGTGCATCGTCAACTCGATCAGCATGAAGGAAGGCGAAGCGGAATTCCTGGCGCGCGCGAAACTGTGCCGGCGCTATGGCGCGGCGGTGATCGTGATGGCCTTCGACGAGCAGGGCCAGGCCGACACCGAGGCGCGCAAAAACGCAATCTGCAAACGCTCCTACGATCTGCTGGTGAACGAAATCGGCTTTCCGCCCGAGGACATCATTTTCGATCCGAACGTGTTCGCGGTCGCCACCGGCATCGATGAGCACAACAACTACGCCGTCGATTTCATCAACGCCTGCACCTTCATCCGCCGCGAACTGCCCTACGCCAAGATTTCCGGCGGCATCAGCAACGTGTCGTTCTCGTTCCGCGGCAACAATCCGGTGCGCGAAGCCATTCACGCGGTATTCCTGTATCACGCGATTCGCGCCGGCCTCAGCATGGGCATCGTCAACGCCGGCCAGCTGGCGATTTACGAGGATATTCCCGCCGAGTTGCGCGAGCGTGTCGAGGACGTGATCCTGAACCGGCGCCCCGACGGCACCGAGCGCCTGCTGGAGGTTGCGGAGAAATACGCCGCCGAGGGCAGCAAGAAGCCGGAGGAGGACCTGGCCTGGCGCGCCTGGCCGGTGGTCAAGCGCCTGGAGCATGCGCTGGTGAAGGGCATCACCGCCTTCATCGAAGCGGATACCGAGGAAGCGCGGCAACAATTCGAGCGGCCTATTCAGGTGATCGAAGGTCCGCTGATGGACGGCATGAATGTGGTCGGCGATCTGTTCGGCCAGGGAAAGATGTTTCTGCCGCAGGTCGTGAAAAGCGCGCGCGTGATGAAACAGGCCGTGGCCTATCTGACGCCGTTCATCGAAGCCGCGAAGGAAAAAGGCAGCCGCAGCAACGGCCGCATTCTCATGGCGACGGTGAAAGGCGACGTGCACGACATCGGCAAGAACATCGTCGGCGTGGTTTTGCAGTGCAACAACTTCGAAGTGATCGATCTCGGCGTGATGGTGGCCTGCGAGGAAATTCTGCGCGTCGCCAAGGAAAAAGAGGTGGACATCATCGGCCTGAGCGGCCTGATCACGCCGTCGCTGGATGAAATGGTGCACGTCGCGCGCGAAATGCAGCGGCTGGACTTCCAGCTGCCGCTGATGATCGGCGGCGCCACCACGTCGAAGGCGCACACCGCGGTGAAAATCGAGCCGCAGTACAAAAACGACGCGGTGGTCTACGTGCCGGATGCATCGCGCAGCGTTTCAGTGGCGAGCAATCTGCTCAGCACGGAATTGAAAACCAACTTCGTGGCCAGCTGCCGCGATGAATACGCCACTGTGCGCGAACGCAACGCCAATCGCCAGCCCAAGGCCAAGCCCATCACCTATGAAGAGGCGCTGGCGCGCGCGCCGCAGTTCGACTGGAGCCATTACACGCCGCCCCGTCCCCATTTCCTCGGCGTGAAGGTGTTCGACGATTATTCGCTGGAAGAACTGGTCGCCACCATCGACTGGACGCCGTTTTTCATCAGCTGGGATCTGGCCGGCAAGTATCCCGACATTCTCCAGGACGAAAAAGTCGGCGAAGCCGCGCGGCAATTGTTCGCCGATGCACAAGCCATGCTGCGCCGCCTGATCGACGAGAAACTGATCAAGGCGCGCGCGGTGATCGGCTTCTGGCCGGCGGCGCGGATCAACGGCGACGACATCGAGGTTTATACCGATGACGAACGCGGCGAAGTGCTGGCCACCCTGCACCATTTGCGGCAGCAGGCTGAAAAGCCGAACGGCAAACCCAATTTCAGCCTCGCCGATTTCATCGCGCCCCAGAGCAGCGGATGCCAGGACTATATCGGTGCGTTCGCGGTGACCGCGGGTATCGGCGCGGATGAGTTGGCGCGGAAGTTCGTCGCCGCCAACGACGATTACAGCAGCATCATGGTCAAGGCCCTGGCCGATCGGCTGGCGGAATCCCTGGCGGAACACATGCACTTGCGCGTGCGCAAGGAGTTCTGGGGCTACGCCGGGGATGAGAATCTCGATAACGAAGCCCTGATCAAGGAGCGTTATCGCGGCATCCGCCCGGCGCCGGGTTATCCGGCCTGCCCCGATCACACCGAAAAGGCCACGCTGTTCCGCCTGCTGGACGCGCGCCGGATCGGCATGGGCATCACCGAGCATTTCGCCATGACGCCGGCCGCCAGCGTCAGCGGTTTTTATTACTCGCATCCGGACTCGGCCTATTTCGGCCTCGGCAAAATCCAGCGCGACCAGGTGGCCAGCATCGCCGCGCGCAAGGGCATGGCGCTGAACGAGATGGAACGCTGGCTGGCGCCGGCGCTGGGATATGAACCGTCATGAATCGGGATTCGTGGACAGTCCGCCGGGCTGTCCACCGATCGAGGTGCGCTTATGAAGCATCGCCTGTCCACGCCGAAAACCCTGCATCACCCAACGATGGCTCGCGCAATTCCGCGGCTGACGGCGGACGATAAAAAGAAAGAAAAATCGCCCGGGCTGAAGGAAACGATTGGCAGCGTTTTGGCCGCCGCGTTCGGCGTGCAAAGCCGGAAAAACCGGGAGCGGGATTTCAAGCACGGCAAGGCGCGCAACTTCATCGTTGCCGGCATCGTTTTTACCGTGCTGTTTATCGGGGTGGTTACGCTGGTGGTGAACGTGGTGCTGAAACAGGCGAGGCACTGAAGCGGGGAATTTGAAGCCGGCGAACTTTTTCCGCCGCCGGCTTCGCCGCCGCGCCTGCGCGCGGCGGATACTGACCTCTTACATGCTTTTCAACCAGAACACCACAGTGCTGACCACGATGGCGATGACGGCGATGGCTGCAAACGCATCGGCATAGCTGTCGCCGCTGCCCGCTTGAGTTTGCTCTTGGTGCTGCTCGGGGTGTGACATAGTGGAATCACCTGCAAGTGGCTGGAAAGTTATTCAATGGCGCGCATTATAGCAATAATTCACCACGGCGTAGCCAGATTGGCTTTTCGGAAAAGCCGCATAGTCTGTTTGCTTATTTTGTTATGGAAATCTAATGGTTTTGCTGAACTTGCAAATCTGCTAAGGTACGCGCCTGCTTCGCGGAGCCCCGGTTTTTCAGTGTGATTTCTGTCGTCATTCTCAACCTGCGGACTCAAGCGCGAGCCCTTCCGGTTTCAAGGCCCTCCGGTTTACAGGTTTGACCCATGTATCGATACGACGATTACGACCAGCGCCTGATTGAAGAACGGGTGCAACAATTTCGCGGCCAGGTCGAACGCTTCGCCGCCGGCGAACTGACCCCGCAACAGTTTCTGCCGCTGCGCCTGCAAAACGGACTCTACAAGCAGCGCCTCGCCTACATGCTGCGCATCGCCATTCCCTACGGCACGCTCAACTCCACGCAGCTGCGCAAGCTGGCCGATATCAGCCGTCGCTACGACAAAGGCTATGGCCACTTCAGCACGCGTCAGAACATGCAGCTGAACTGGCCCGAGCTGGAAGATGTGCCGAACATTCTGGCCGAGCTCGCCACGGTTCAGATGCACGCCATCCAGACCAGCGGCAACTGCATCCGCAACACCACGGCCGATCATTTTTCCGGCGTCGCCTTCGATGAGGTCGAGGATGCCCGCCCGTATTGCGAAATCATTCGCCAGTGGTCGACCTTCCATCCGGAGTTCGCCTTCCTGCCGCGCAAATTCAAAATCGCCGTGTGCGGTTCGGCGCAGGATCGCGCCGCCATTCACGTGCACGATATCGGCATTGAAATCGTGCGCAACGACAGCGGCGAGACTGGTTTCAAGATCATGCCGGGCGGCGGCCTCGGCCGTACGCCGGTGATCGCGGAAACCATCTGCGAGTTTCTGCCGAAACAACATCTGCTGACCTACCTGGAAGCGATTCTGCGCGTTTACAACCAGCTCGGCCGCCGCGACAACAAGTTCAAGGCGCGCATCAAGATCCTGGTGAAAGCGATGGGCATCGACGCCTTCCGCGAGCGCGTCGAAGCGGAGTGGAAACAGCTGAAGGACGGCCCCAATACCCTCACCGACGAGGCGATCGCGCACGCGAAATCCTTCTTCAAGCCGCCCACCTATGTCGCGGTCGCGCTGGATGGCGCCGCCGCGGATGCCGCGCTGAATCAGCAGGCCTCGGCCAATGCCGCGTTCGCGCGCTGGCTCAAGCACAACACGGCGCCGCACAAACAGCCGGGCTATGCCATCGTCACGCTGTCGCTGAAGCAGACCGGCTTCGCGCCGGGCGATGCCACCGCCGAGCAGATGGAAGCCGTCGCCGCCCTCGCCGACCGCTACGGCTTCGGTGAAATCCGCGTCAGCCACCACCAGAACCTGGTGCTGCCGGACATTCGCAAGGAAGACCTGCCGAGCCTGTGGGAGACGCTGAAAGTGATCGGCTTCGCCACGCCGAACATCGGCTTTCTCACCGACATCATCTGCTGCCCCGGCGGCGATTATTGCTCGCTGGCCAATGCCAAATCGATTCCGGTGGCGGAGGCCATTCAACGCCGCTTCGACGATATCGACTACGTTTTCGATCTCGGCGAGCTGGACCTGAATATTTCCGGCTGCATGAATGCCTGCGGCCACCACCATGTCGGCCACATCGGCATCCTCGGCGTCGATAAAAAAGGCGAAGAGTTCTATCAGATTTCGCTGGGCGGCAACCAGGGCAAAGACGCGTCCCTCGGCCAAATCCTCGGCCCATCGTTCTCGCAGGCCGATGTGCCGGAGGTCGTCGCCACGATATTGCGGACCTACGTCGATCAGCGCACCGAGGAGGAAACCTTCCTCGATACCTTCCGTCGCATCGGCCTGGAGCCGTTCAAGGAGCGCGTCTATGTCAAATCTTAATCAGCCCCTGATCAAGAACGGCGCCGTCATCGAAGATCAATGGCAATTGCTGCGCGAAGTACCGGAAGATGGTTTACCCGAAGGCGCGGTCATCGTGCCCCTCGCCTACTGGCAGGCGCACCGGAATGAATTGCGCGCACGCGCTCCGATAGGCGTGTGGCTGTCGAGCGACCAGCCACCGGCCGCACTGGCCGAGGACCTGGCGCATCTGGCGGTGGTCGCCATCGATTTTCCGGTGTTCACCGATGGCCGTGGATTTTCCTACGGCCGCACGCTGCGCGAACACTTTCAATACCAGGGAGAAATCCGCGCTGTCGGCCAATTCCTGCGCGATCAGCTGCATTATCTGCGCCGCTGCGGTTTCGATGCGTTCGCGCTGGAAACGGCGGATCCTCATGCGGCCCTGAGCAGCCTTCACGATTTCAGCGACGGTTATCAGGCGAGCATCGATCAACCTCTGCCGCTGTTCCGGCGCCGCGCGTTTATCTGAGCGGACTGAAGTCTTATGCGTTGAGCCCGGTGCATACCCGTATGCACCGGGCTTTGTTTTTCAGTAAAGAAGGAATTATTTGGCTGCCTTGGCCGGCGTGTCCGTAAACACCAGGGAAAACGTCACCGGCGCTACCGTGCTGATCGCCGGCAGGTTGGCCAGCTCCATCAGCTTGGAAACGCCGCCGCTCATTCCGAACTGCTCGGCATTGACCAATACCGGCTCCAAAGTGCTGACCATCAGCCGGCCGTCTTTGGTCTTGTACACATTGACCTTGGCCGGCACCTTCGCGCTTTGGCCATGCAGGCTCAAGGTCCCTTCCAGGGACGCCGTTTTGACCTCGCCCGCGCTCAGTTTCAACAGCGCCGGATCGACTTGCACGGTGTAGGTCGCGGATGGGAATTTGCCGGTCTCGAACAGGAATTCCCGCATGCGTTCATCGCGAACGGGGACCGAGGTATCGACGCTGTCGAGAGCGATCGTCAGTTCCGCCTTGCCGTCCTTGCCGATGTTTCCACTGATTTGCTTGAAGCGGTGCAACTCGCCGATGGATTCCTTTTTGATCGAGACAAAATTGAACGTCGACGCATCCGCCTGCAAATCCCAGGCACTACACCAACTGCTGGCACAGCCCAATACCAGGGACATAACCATCGTTCGCAACATGCTTTTGCTCCTTCCGCGATTAAACAATGAGCGGGCACCATGCCCAGCGGGCCGTAGCTTGGCCCGCGAAGGGCCGCAAAAGCAACCACTTTCAAAAACGAAGCCGTCATGCAACCGCATGCGCGTAAATTTGAAAAATAAAAAAAGGCGATGCGGATGCATCGCCTTTTGATGATTGCCCTCGGCTTGCGCCGAATACTCAAGACTGGCTGCGACGACGGCGGGCAACGCCTGCCAGACCGACCAGGCCGGAGCCCATCAACCAGGCTGCAGCCGGTACCGGCACTGCCTGCTGGCCGTTGAAGCTGTAGCTGTACCAGGTGTTGCCAGTGACACCGACGCCCGAGGCCAGCGCACCGCCCACGTCCGCGCCAACCGCCGTTCCGGTGAAGGTTTGGAAGTCCGCGCTGAACGTCAGGGTCATGTAGAACATTTCCAGGTTCGGCGTGGCCAGGAAAATATCGGTCTGGCCGGTACAGACGGTGCTGTTACCCGTGCAGACACCAGCTTGTGCGCCTTTGCCCGTGTCGAACGTCAGGGCCGCGTCGGAGCTCTGGGCATTCATGCCGGGAGCGGTGGACGGAGTATCACCGCTTGCGTAGAAGGTCAACGGTTGACCCAGCGTGAAGGTACGGGTGGCCGCGTCATAGCTGGCGGTGCCGTTGTTGAACGAGTAAACGAGGTGCGGCTGGTTCACGACGGCCGAAGCGAACAGCAGCGATACGTATACCGACGTGGAATACTGGGCGAAGTCGGCGAAAGTCCCGGTGACCGACGGCGATGCGGTATTGACATCCCATTGTCCGGAGAAAGTCGGGAAGGTGTTGGCGGTGGTGCTGTATGCGGTGGTGCCGGTATGTACGTACAGCTTCGGATCGGACGTAGCGCCGATGGTGTTGATGCCGTCGAAAGAACCGGTCACGTTGTACAGCGTTGCGTGCGATTGCGAAGCAGCAGCCAAAATCGAGATCGCAAGAATAGATTTCATTATTTTCATGGTCGTTTTCCTTGAACGAGTTAGAGAAGGGCAGCTCGGCTATCTTTACGCCCGCCTGATTTCCCTCAGGCCGTTACCACTCCACACCATCTGTTTGCGCCAAGACCCGTGGCTTTCCGTTCACCGACTTGCGCCGGGTTCAGCTTTAGCCTCCCCAAAAGGATTGAGATTTGGAACCTCCACGCCGTTCGCCGAGCCAGGCTCGTCTTTTCCGGAGCAGCAATCACTTTTTACTAGAACAATGGATAAAAATCAACACGTGTTTACTTATATACTAAATAGTAACTGCCTGATTATTTTTTATCCCGAAAAGTTAAATGAGCCCAAGCCGCTTACTTGAATCAGGAATTGCGGAGCTGGAAGTCGCAACTCATCAAAACGCCCTTCTCCCTGTCATGCACCGAGGTTTCGGCAGTCAGAATCAGCCTATAGAAATTCGCCGTCCCGAGACGTAGAACCGCTGCGGCCAGAAACGCAAAAAAGCCCGGTATTTCCTCTGAAATTTACAAAAATGCGAATCGACCAACGCCCTTGCCTGCGGTCTAGAACAAAGACAAAAAAGCCGGCGCGAGGCCGGCTTTATTCAGGCCATCAG
>Ga0153956_1000457_pt1 | contig 47080 bp, 44 predicted proteins | sample TSFL040MetaG_FD_104704 | JGI IMG/M metagenome (GOLD analysis project Ga0153956, IMG submission 104704) | Attine ant fungus gardens microbial communities from Florida, USA - TSFL040 MetaG | ecosystem: Host-associated > Fungi > Mycelium > Unclassified | place: USA: Florida, Wekiwa Springs... | reverse complement strand
CGTCCCACAGCGCCGCGGCTTTCAGCGCCGCTTCGATGCGTTCGTCGAGCTCGCGCTGGCGCTTGATGCCGAGCAGGCGCAGGCCGTAGGCGACGTTGTCGTGGATCGACAGCGGAAACGGATTCGGCCGCTGGAACACCATGCCGACACGCCGGCGCAGTTCGTGTACGGGCGTGTCCTTCGCATACGCATCGAGCCCGCCGACGCGCACCCGTCCTTCCACGCGGCAATCGGCGAGTTCGTCGTTGAGGCGGTTGAAACAGCGCAGCAGGCTCGACTTGCCGCAACCGCTCGGTCCGATCAACGCGGTGATGCGCCGCGCCGGCACGTCGAGCGCGATCGCGTCGAGCGCGCGCCGCGGTCCGTACCAGAGCGTCAGACCGCTTGCGCTGAGCGCGGCGTCGCCTCGCGCGACGGGATCCACGGCGGCAACGGGCGGAACGACGGACGACAGGCGCGACATCGGCTTCTCAGGTTTCCAGTTCGCGGTAACGATCGCGCAGGCGGTTGCGCAGCAGGATCGCGGAGAGGTTCAACGCGACCACGACCCCGACCAGCAGCAAGGCGCAAGCATACGCGCGCGGCACGCCGCGGATCGCGTCGGAACTCGCCAGCGCCGCATCGTAGACCTCGAAGCCCAGGTGCATGAACTGGCGCGACGGGTGCAGGTACGGAAAGGTGCCGTCGAGCGGCAACGCCGGCGCCAGCTTGACGACGCCGACCAGCATCAGCGGTGCGACCGCACCGGCCGCGCGCGCGACCGCGAGCACCAGCCCGGTCAGGATCGCCGGCCGCGCTGCCGGCAACAGCAGGCGCCAGAGCGTCTCGTCGCGCGTCGCGCCGAGCGCGAGCGAACCTTCGCGCAGGCTGGCCGGAATGCGCGAAAGGCCTTCCTCGACGCTGACCACCACGACCGGCAGGGTCAACAGCGCAAGGGTCAGCGCCGCCCACAGCAGGCCGCCGCCGCCGAACGTGGGCAACGGCAGGCGGTCGGCGTAGAACCAGCGATCGATGCCGCCGCCGATGCCGTGCACGAACAGGCCGAGGCCGAGCACGCCATAGACGATCGGCGGCACGCCGGCCAGGGTATTGATCGCCGCGCGCACGCTGCGCACGCCGAAGCCACGGCGCTGGTGCAGGTAGACCGCGGTTGCGATGCCGAGCGGCATCACGATCGCGCTCATCAGCAGCACCAGCGTGACGGTGCCGATCAGCGCCGGCAGCACGCCGCCGTCGAGGTTGGACGCCAGCGGCGGCGTGGCGATGAAGCGGCCGAGGCGATGCAGGAACAGGCCTGCGCGGGCGAACCCGCCGAGCGCATTCGGTCTCGTCGTTTCGAGCACCTCGGCGGGCCGGCCCGCCTGGGCGAGCAGTGCCGTTTCGCCGGCGTCGGCACCTCGTCCGAACAGGCGTCGACCGTCGGCGAGTACCAGCGCGATCGCGTCGGCCGGCTGCGCGCGCGCGACGATCTGCGCCAGCGGCACGCGCCGGTAGCCTTCGCCGACGTGATCGATCTCGCTCGTGCGCAGGGCGATGGCGTCGACCTCGCCGCCGACGATCTCGCCGAGCAGCACGCGGCCGTCGCGCAGATGCACTTCCTCGACCGCCGCCGGCCAGAACGGAGCGAGTCCCGCCGACACGAGCAGACCAAGCAGGCCGAGCAGCGCCGCAAGGCTCAGCGCGACCGCACCCGCGATCAGCCAGGTGCCTGCATCGTCCGCGCGCCGCCGCATGATCATGTCCGGACATCCGCGCGAAGGCGACGGTGCAGGCGCTCGCGCACGACGTCGGCGAGCGAGCCGAGCAGCACGGTCAGTACCAGCAACGCGAGCGCTGCCAGCAACAGGCCGCGCCAGCTTTCGCCCGCCGGTGCCGCTTCCGGCAGGCCCAGCGCGAGATCGGCGCTGATCGAACGCAAGCCCGTCAGCACGTCGACACCGCCGATCGGCGTGTTGCCGCTGGCCATCAACACGATCATCGTCTCGCCGAGGCAGCGCGAAATGCCGAGCAGCGCGGCGGCAAGCAGGCCCGGCGCAGCCGCCGGCAGCAGCACCGACACCAGCGCCTGCCAGCGCGTCGCGCCAAGCGCGAACGCGGCCTGCATCTGCTCGCGCGGCACCAGGTACAGCGCGTCCTCGGCGAGCGAGAACACCAGCGGCAAGGCCGCGAAGCCGAGTGCCAGCCCGACCAGCATCGCGTTCCACGGGCTCGCCGGCACGATCGCCGCGGATGGCCGTTGCGCCGCGATCGCGAGCACGATAGCGACGATGGCGACCAGCAGCGGCAGCAGCGACAGCGGGAGCCAGCGATTGCCGCGCGCGCGTGCGCCGAAGGCGAAACCCGCCGCCAGCAGCAATGAAGGAATCGCCACGATCAACGCGAGCACGCTGGCGACGTGATTCTTCAGCCACGGCGCCAGGGTCGCGAACGCGACCAGCCCGAGCACGACCGTCGGCACGGCATCGAGCACTTCCAGCGCCGGCTTGATCAACGCCCGCAGCGGCGCGGCGCAGAAATGCGCGGTGAACATCGCGGTGGCGATGCCGAGCGGGAGCGCGACCAGCATCGCGCAGGCGGTCGCGCGCACGGTGCCGGAAAGCAGGATGCCGAGGTGCTCCCATGCGGAAGCCGACAACCCCCGCCACGGCAACAGGCTCGACAGCAGGAACAGCGGGATCGCGAGCAGGCCGCCCAGCACCAGCAGGCTCGCCGCGCCTACCACGAATGCGCCCAGGCGCCCGCGACGCTGTCGCGCGAGCGCCTGCGCCCGCATGCGGTCAGGGCTGAACAAGGTGTCGCAAGTAACTGGATTGGCGGGCATTACCGCACGCTATGCGGGCCATATGACAAGGTTGTTACGGCGAAGAAGGGACTGTCATCGATTCGCCACGCCAGCGCAATACGCGCTTCAACTGCGCACGCGAGCCTGATCCCGGCTCCCAATGCCGATGCCAATGGGCAAGCACATGCGCGTCGCGATCGTCACCGAAACCTGGCCGCCCGAGATCAACGGCGTCGCCCTGACCGTGCAGGCGCTGGCGCGCGGCCTGTCCGCGCTCGGCCACGAAGTCGAACTGGTACGGCCGCGGCAGGAATCGGATCCGGCCGACGCGGCGCCCGGCGAGATCGAGGAAGTCCTGCTGCGCGGCGCCGCGCTGCCGCGCTACCGTAGCCTGCGCTTCGGCCTGCCGGCGCAACGCATCCTGCACCGACGCTGGAGCCTGCGCCGCCCCGACGTGCTCTACATCGCGACCGAAGGCCCGCTCGGCCACAGCGCGCTCAGCGCGAGCCGCCGCCTCGGCATCCCGGCGTGCACCGGCTTCCATACACGCTTCGACGACTTCGCGCGCCACTACGGCCTCGGCCTGCTGACGCCGGCGGTGTTCGCCTGGCTGCGTCGCTTCCACAACCGCGCCTCGGCCACGCTCGTGCCGACCGTCGAACTCGCCGATTTCCTCGGCCGCAACGGCTTCCACAGCGTACGGCTGCTGCGCCGGGCGGTCGACACCGAATTGTTCGATCCAGGCCGCCGCGACGACGCCCTGCGCGCGGAATGGGGGCTGGCGCCGGACGACCTCGCCATCGTCCACGTCGGCCGCATCGCGGCGGAAAAGAACCTCGACCTCGCCGTTCGCGCGTTCCATGCGATTCGCCGACGCGAGCCGCGCGCGCGCTTCATCGTCGTCGGCGACGGCCCGGCGCGCGCGCCGCTCGCCGCGCAACATCCCGACATCCTGTTCGCCGGCATCCGCCGCGGCGGCGACCTCGCCCGCCACTATGCCTGCGGCGACCTGTTCCTGTTCCCGAGCCTGACCGAGACGTTCGGCAACGTCACGCTCGAGGCGCTCGCCAGCGGCGTGCCGGTGGTCGCGTTCGACTACGGCGCCGCGCACGAGCACATCCACGACGCGCAGGCCGGCGCGCGCGTATCGCGCGGCGACGACGACGCCTTCATCGCGGCGGCACTGGCACTGGCCGATGCCGTCGCGCGCCACGGCGGCGACGCGGCCTCGCCGCTGCGCACGACCGCGCGCAGGTCGGTCGTCGACCTCAGTCCGGTCAGCGTGGCGCGCCACTTCGCGGACATGCTCGGCGAACTTTCGACGCGGAGGGCGGCATGACGACCTGGCAGCGGCTCGAATTGGGCAATGGCGAACGACGCCTGTGCATCGCGCTGAACCGCTGGGGCGCGCGCCAGGCGCTGATGCGCCTGTTCCGCGCGGTCAGCCGGCTCGGCGACGGCGTGTTCTGGTACGCGCTGATGGCGACGCTGGCGGCATTCGGCGGTGCGACCGGCATGCGCGCGGCCGCGCACATGGCCATCGTCGGCATCGTCGCGGCAACGCTGTACCGCACGCTGAAACGCTGGACGCGCCGCCCGCGCCCGTTTCGCGCGCATGCCGACATCACCGCGCACATCGCGCCGCTCGACGAATTCAGCTTCCCGTCCGGACATACCCTGCACGCGGTCAGCTTCACCCTCGTCGCGCTGGCCTATTTCCCGGCACTCGCGCCGCTGCTGCTGCCGTTCACCGTGCTGGTCGCGCTGTCGCGCGTCGTGCTCGGCCTGCACTACCCGAGCGACGTGTTCGCCGCGACCCTGATCGGCGCCGGCCTCGCCTCGTCGTCGCTGTGGATGCTGCGCGCGCTCGGCCTGACGACTGGTTGAATACCAACCGGCACCGACACGCTTCCCGTGCCGACACCGGCCCTCACCACGCGCGCCGGTATTGCACCGGCGGCTCGATCTTCGCGCCGAGCTGCGCCGCCGCACGGCGCGGGAAGTACGGATCGCGCAGCAGCTCGCGCGCGAGCAGCACGATGTCCGCCTCGCCACGCGCGACGATCGCGTCGGCCTGCCCGGCGTCGGTGATCAGGCCAACCGCACCGGTCGCGATGCCGGTCTCGCGGCGGATGCGCGCCGCGAACGGCACCTGGTAGCCCGGCGCGACCGGCACCTTCGCGTGCGGGACCGCGCCGCCCGACGAGCAGTCGACCAGGTCGACGCCGTCCGTCTTCAGCCACGCCGCGAGTTGCACGCATTCGTCGATGTCCCAGCCGCCCGGCATCCAGTCGGTCGCGGACACGCGCACGAACAGCGGCGCCGGTGCCGGCCAAGTCTCGCGCACCGCGGCAACCGTTTCGCGCAGCAGGCGCGCGCGGTTCGGCAGCGAACCGCCGTAGGCGTCGGCGCGCCGGTTGCACAGCGGCGACAGGAACTCGTGCAGCAGGTACCCGTGCGCCGCGTGGATCTCGAGCACGCGGAAGCCGGCCGCGCGCGCGCGGCCGGCCGCCGCCCGAAAATCGGCGACGACCTTGGCGATCGCCGCCGCGTCGAGGGCCGTCGGCATGGTATAGCCGTCGTCGAACGGGATCGCGCTCGGCGCGAGCGGCGTCCAGCCGCCCTGCCCGGGCGCGATCGGGCCGCCGCCGAGCCATGGCGCGGCGGTGCTCGCCTTGCGACCGGCGTGCGCAAGCTGGATGCCCGGCTGCGCCCCCTGACCACGGATGAACGCGGCAATGCGCGCCCATGCGTCACGCTGCGCGTCGTTCCAGATGCCGGCGTCGGCCGGCGAGATGCGTCCTTCCGGCGAGACCGCGGCCGCTTCCGTGATCACCAGCCCGGCACCGCCGACCGCGCGGCTGCCCAGGTGGACCAGATGCCAGTCGTCTGGCAGGCCGTCGACGCAGGAGTATTCGCACATCGGCGACACCGCGATGCGGTTGCGCATCGCGACATCGCCGAAGGTCAATGGCTCGAACAGGGACATGGCTTCTCCGGGAAAAACGAGGCTGCCGGCGGGTTCCGGAACCTGCCCGGAAAACTTAGCGCCAGCTTAACGGGGACTATGGTGCAGTGCTCCGCAGGGGACGACAACGGGGTGCATCGATGTTGCCGATTGATCTTGACGTGACGCGCAGCGTACGGGCCTACATGGCGTCGTGCATGACCGGGAGCGAGACGGAATTCTCGCTGGAACGCGTGCACCGCGGCCTGCGCGAGGCGGCGTGGTATTCGCCGAAGGATCGCCGCGCGCTGCGCAGCCTGTGCGACCGCAATCCGCACGAATTCACGCGTTGGCTGTACGAGCGCGAGCGCGACGGCCGCTATACCGGCCTGATCATGGTGTGGCCGGCCGGCCATGCCACCCCGGTGCACGATCACGCCGGCCTGTGGGGCATCGAGATGGTCCTGCAGGGGGGACTGGCGGTCGAGGACTACGAACTCGTCGACGACGGCAACGGCCAGGCGCAGCCGCGCTTCGTCGGTACCACCCTGCTGGAGGAAGGCCAGTCCTGCGCGTTCCGCGGCACGCAAGGCTACGCGCACCGCTGCACCAACCTCTCGGCGCGGCGCCCGGCGGTCACCTTGCACGTCTACGGCGGACTGCTCGACACCTACCGCAATTTCGAGGCGGCGCGCGGCGGCCGCTTCGTCGCCGCGCAGGCGAACGCGCGGATCGACGGCACGCTCGGGCCGGTGCGGGCGCGCGAGGCCTGAGCGCGCCCCGGTTTCCCGCCTTCGCGGGGAAACCCGGAACACATCGTCGTTCCGGCAAGCACCGGGACGGCGGCATCGGGTTTTCAGGCGGTTCTCTAGGAACCGTCATCGCTTTCGGCGAGCATAGGCGGTTTTCCGGCCGGAGAACCCCATGCGCCTGCGCGCCCTGCTGATACTCGCCTGGATCGTCTGCGTCGCCGGTTGCGCGCAGGGACCGTTGCGGTCCGATGCGCCCGCGCGCCATCCGCTGATCCTGGTCTCGATCGACGGCTTCCGCGCCGACTACCTCGATCGCCATGAGACACCGGCGCTCGCAGCGCTCGCCGCCGACGGCGTGCGTGCCGAGGCGCTCAAGCCCTCGTTCCCGACCTTGACGTTCCCGAACCACTACACGCTCGTCACCGGCCTGTATCCGGACCACAACGGCATCGTCAACAACCGCTTCGTCGATCCGGCCAGCGGCAAGCGCTTCGTCTACAAGGACGCGAAGACGACCGCCGATCCGTCCTGGTGGGGCGGCGAGCCGATCTGGGTCTCCGCGGAAAAGCAGGGCCTGCGCGCGGCGACGATGTTCTGGCCAGGCTCGGACGTCGCGATCGCCGGCGTGCGCCCGAGCGAATGGCGGCCGTTCGACGGCAAGGTCACGCCGGACCAGCGTGTCGACCAGGTGCTGCAGTGGATCGACCTGCCAGCACCGAAGCGCCCGACGTTCCTCACGCTGTATTTCGACCAGGTCGACCATGCCGGCCACGACCACGGCCCGGACTCGCCCGAAGTCGACAATGCCCTGCGCGAGGTCGACGCGGCACTGGCACGCCTCGTCGACGGACTGAAGCAGCGCGGACTGTACGACGGCACCAACCTGGTGATCGTGTCCGACCACGGCATGAGCGCGACCACGCGCGACAAGCGCAGCTATCTCGACGACGTGATCCCGCTCGCCGACGTCGACGTCGTCAACTACGGCATCCTCGCCGGCATCCAGCCGCACCCCGGCAAGACGGCCGCGATCGAACGCGCGCTGCTGGTCCCGCATCCGCACATGCAGTGCTGGCGCAAGTCGGAGCTGCCGGCGCGGCTGCACTACGGCACGAATCCGCGCATTCCTTCCCTGCTCTGCCTCGCCGGGGACGGAGGCACGGTGTCCTCGCACGGCTACGAGAACGACGGCGGCCACTATTCGGCCGGAGAGCACGGCTATGACAACGACGATCCGTCCATGCGCGCGCTGTTCATCGCGCACGGCCCCGGTTTCCGTCGCGGGCTCGTCGTGCCGGAATTCGACAACGTCGACGTCTACCCGCTGCTCGCCCGCCTGCTCGGCATCGCCGCTCGGCCGAACGACGGCGATCTCGCGCCGGTCGCGTCGATGCTCGCGCAGCCGCCGCGGCAGTGATGTCCGCGGCAGTGAGCGCAACCCTCAACGATTGATCTGGCGCATGCCGGCTTCGCCATAGCGCGCGCCGGCGGCGACGCCGCGCGGGGCGATCGCCTCGATCCCGGCAAGTTCCGCCGCGGAAAGCGCGATGTCGGCCGCCGCGACGTTCTCCTCCAGGCGCGCGATGCTCGTCGTGCCCGGGATCGGCACGATGTGTTCGCCTTGCGCGAGCAGCCACGCCAGCGCGACCTGCGATGGCGTCGCGCCGCGCGTCGCCGCGAACGCCCTGACCTTGTCGACCAGCAGCAGGTTCTTCGCGAAGTTCTCGCCCTGGAAACGCGGCGAGCTGCGCCGGAAGTCGTCCGCGGCGAAATCCTCGATGCTCGTGAAGCGGCCGGAGAGGAAGCCGCGGCCGAGCGGGCTGAACGGCACGAAGCCGATGCCGAGTTCGCGGCAGACCGGCAGCACTTCGTCTTCCGGGTCGCGGTTCCACAACGAGTATTCGCTCTGGATCGCGGCGATCGGATGCACCGCGTGCGCACGCCGGATCGTCGCCGCGGCGGCCTCGGACAAACCGAGCCAGCGGACCTTGCCCTGCTCGACCAGGCGCGACATCGCGCCGACGGTGTCCTCGATCGGCGTGTCCGGATCGACGCGGTGCAGGTAGTAGAGATCGACATGATCGACGCCGAGACGCCGCAACGACGCCTCGCAAGCGCGCTGCGCGTACTCCGGGCGGCCGTCGATGCGGCTTCCGGCGATTCCGGGCGCCCCCTCATGGCCGAACGTGAAGCCGAACTTCGTCGCCAGCACGACATCCTCGCGCCTGCCGCGGATCGCCTCGCCGACAAGGCGTTCGTTGGTTTCCGGACCGTAGATGTCGGCCGTGTCGAGCAAGGTCGTGCCGAGCTCCAGCGCGCGATGGATCAGGGCGACGGCGGCGGCGGCGTCCGGCAGGTTCGTCGTGTACGCATGCGACAGGCCCATGCAACCGAGTCCCAACGCGGACGCCTCGAGCTGCTGGCCAAGCTGGCGGGTCTTCATGATGCTTCTCCTGGTGGATGCGGGATCGGTCGGCGTGCGCTCAGCGTTCCTGGTCGGTCGGCCGCATCAGCACTTCGTTGATGCTGACGTGCGGCGGCCGCGAGACGCAGAACACGATCGCGTCGGCGACGTCGTTCGGCTGCAACTGGCGCATGCCGTCGGCCCAGGCATTGAGTGCATCCTTCACCGCCGGATTGCCGATGTGGTCGCGCAGCTCGGTCGCGACGATGCCGGGTTCCACCACGCTGACGCGCACGCGGTCCTGGTACACCTCGCGGCGCAAGGCCTCGGAGAACGCGACGACGCCGAATTTCGTCGCCGAATACGCCGCGCCGTTCGGGTTCGCCACGCGGCCGGCGGTCGAGGCGATGTTCACGATGTCGCCCTCGCGCCGCTCGCGCATGCCGCGCAAGGCCGCCTGCGTCGAGGCGATCAGGCTCAGCACGTTGAGTTCGAGCATGCGCCGCCAGCGGCCGAGATCGGCCTGCGCGACCGGTTCGAGGTACATGACGCCGGCGTTGTTGACGAGGATGTCGAGGCGGCCGTAGTGCGCTTCGGTATCCGCAACGATGCGCTGCGCCTCGTGTTCGTCGAGCAGGTCGGCTGGCAGCACCAACGGCGCGGCGCCGAGCGCGGCGAGACGGCCAGCGAGTTCATCGAGGCGATCGCGACGGCGCGCGGCGATGGCGACCTTGGCGCCGGCTTCGGCCAATGCGATCGCGGTGGCCTCGCCGATACCGGACGAGGCGCCGGTGACGAGCGCGATGCGGTTCTTCAGGCGTTGGGTCATTGCGGATCTCCGGGAAGGAACAGCCGCTTATGCTGCGCCTTGCGACTGCGGCGAAAAATCCCCACGATCCGCATGGACCATGAAGCCATCCTTCACAATAGCGCCCGGCCAGCTGCCTGCCCTGCTCGCGTTCGCACGCATCGCCGAATTCGGCAGCTTCACCCGCGCAGCGCGCGAACTGGGCGTGTCGCCGTCGGCGCTGTCGCAGACGATCCGCGCGTTGGAAACGCGCATCGGCGTGCGCCTGCTGAACCGCACGACGCGGCGCGTCGGCCTGACCGAGGCCGGCGCGACCCTGCTGGCGCGCGTCGGGCCGGCGCTGCTCGACATCGACGCCGCGGTCGACGATGCGCGCCAGCAGCGCGAGCGCCCGGCCGGCACGCTGCGCATCACGCTGCCGCAAGCGATGGTGTCGATCCTGCTCGAACCGCATCTGGCCGACTTCCTGCGGGCCTACCCCGAGGTGCGCCTCGACGTCGTCGTCGACAGCTCGCTCAACGACCTCGTCGCGAGCGGCCTCGACGCCGGCATCCGCCTCGGCGAGAAGATGGAGCTCGACATGGTCGCGCTGCCGCTCGGCGGGCCGCAGCGCTCGGTGGTAGTCGGCGCGCCGGCGTATTTCGCGCGCCACGGCAAGCCGGCGCATCCGCGCGAGCTGCAGGCGCACAACTGCCTGCGCTCGCGCTTCAGCGCAGGCGGCGCCGTCTATCGCTGGGAATTCTGCGAACGCGAGCGCTGGTTCGAGATCGGCATCGAAGGCAGTCTCATCAGCAACGACACCTCGCTGACCTTGCGCGCCGCGCTTGCCGGCATCGGCCTTGCCCACACGATGAAGCCCTGGGCGCAACCGCACCTGGACAGCGGCGCGCTGATCAGCGTGCTCGACGACTACCTGCCGCCCTACGACGGCTTCTACCTGTACTACCCGAGCCGTGCGCAGCTCGCGCCGAAGCTGCGCGTGTTCGCCGACTTCCTGCGCGAGCGCCTGAACGCGCCTCAGCCCGCGCGCGCGAGGCGTTCGACCACGTCCCGATAGCGTGCCGCGATGCGCGCCTCGTCGCGATGACGGCCCTCGCGCACGAACCAGTCGCCGCCGACCATCACGTCGCGCACGAGGTTCGCGTTGCCGGCGAACAGCCAGGTATCGATCGCGTGCGCGGCATCGCGTCCGGCGAGCAGCGGCGAGCTGTCGTCGAGCACGACGAGGTCGGCGCGCGGGCCGACCGACGGCAATGCCGGGTCGCCGCCTTCGATGGAGCCGACCGCCACGCCGGCGGCACGCGCACCGCCGGCCAGCGTGCGGGCGAACATGGTTTCGCCGGTGCTCGGCGTCGCCGCGGCCGCGCCGATGTTGCGATGGCGCGTGGCGAGGCGCTGGCCGTATTCGAGCCAGCGCAGTTCCTCGACCGGCGATACCGAGATATGGCTGTCCGAGCCGATGCCGATCATGCCGCCGGCATCGAGATACGCCTTCAGCGGGAACAGGCCGTCGCCGAGATTCGCCTCGGTGGTCGGGCACAGGCCCGCGACCGCGCCGGTCGCGGCGAGGCGGCGCGTCTCCGACTCGGTCAGGTGCGTCGCGTGCACGAGGCACCAGCGATGGTCGACCTCGGCGTGGTCGAGCAGCCATTCGACCGGCCGCGCATTGCGGATCGCGAGGCTGTCCTGCACTTCGCCGATCTGCTCGGCGATATGGATGTGGATTGGTCGAAGTTGTTGCGCTTGCGCGATGCCTTGAATGGCATCGCGCGCAACAACTGAGGAGGAGGCAGGATGCCGACTGGAGGACGCACCAGGGACGGTCGCTTGCCGCTCAGCCTCCAGCACGGCGCGCATCGCATCCTCCGGCACCGCGCGCAGGGAATGCAGCGCGATGCCGACACGCAGCGACGGAGACTCCAGCGCGCGCAAGCGTTCGAGCAGCCGCAGGTAGCCGTCGACGTCGTGGCCGAAGCGGCGCTGCCGCTCGCCGAGCGGCCGGCCGTCGAAGCCACCGGTCATGTACAGGGTCGGCAGCAGGGTCAACCCGATGCCGGCCTCGCGCGCGGCCTCGACCAGCGCCAGCGACATCGCCGCCGGATCGGCATAGGGTCTCCCGTCGGGCCGGTGATGCAGGTAGTGGAATTCGCAGACCTGCGTGTAGCCGGCCTTCAGCATCTCCACGTACAGCTGCGCCGCGATCGCGCGCAGGTCGTCCGGCCCGATGCGGCCGGCGAACGCGTACATGACTTCGCGCCAGGTCCAGAAGGAATCCTCGGATTGCCCACGTCGTTCGGCGAGGCCCGCCATCGCGCGCTGGAACGCATGCGAGTGCAGGTTGGGCATGCCGGGCACGACGTAGCGGCCGAGCGACTCGGCGCTCCCGCGCGCCGCATCGGCATCGACCACGAGCAGGGCACCGGCGACGAAACGCCCACGGTCGACGTCGATGCGCACGTTCGTCGCGAAGCCAGGCGGCAACCAGGCGTTTTCGGCGAAATACGGACTGGCGTCCATCGACATCCTTGGCGTGAGAAAGCCGCGAGCCTAGCCGCGCGCGCAGCGCATTTCCAGTTGAATGCTTGGCGTGGCAACGCGCAGCCGCGACACTAGCGGGATGGACGAAACGAAACCGCCGGCGCGCCTCGCGCGACACGAATGGCTGTCGCTGCATACCTGGCGCCGGCGCATCCTGTTCTGGAGCGGCGCCGTGCTGGTCGGCCTCGCGGCGATCCTGTTCGCCGAGGCGAGCACGTTCGTCTATGACCAGTTCCGCGCCCTGCTCGGGCACGGCCGTTGGTGGCCACTGCTGCTCGCCCCGGCGATGTTCGCGTTGCTGTCTTGGCTGACCTCGGGCGCGCTGCGGGCGACACGCGGTTCCGGCATCCCGCAGGCGATCGCCGCCTTGAATGTCGACGACCAAGGCTTCCGCCGGCGCCTGCTGTCGTTGCGCGTCGCCGCCGGCAAGATGGCGTTGACGCTCGCCGCACTCGGTGCCGGCGCATCGGTGGGCCGCGAAGGACCGACCGTGCATGTCGGCGCCGGCATCCTCTACTCGCTCGGCCGGCGCTTCGGTTTCGCCGACGCGCAGGCGGCTTCCCGCTTCATCCTCGCCGGCGGCGCAGCCGGCATCGCCGCCGCGTTCAACACGCCGCTGGCCGGCGTGGTCTTCGCGATCGAGGAAATGGCCGGCGCGTTCGAGCACCGCATGAGCGGCGTCGTGCTGACCGCCGTGATCATCGCCGGCGTCGTGTCGCTCGGCCTGCTCGGCGACTACGCCTACTTCGGCAAGGTCGGCACCACGTTGCCGCTCAGCAGCGGCTGGATCGCGATCCTGCTGTGCGGTCTCGGCTGCGGAATCGCGGGAGGCCTGTTCGCGCGATTGATCCTGCTCGACGACTGGCGCGTGCTCGCGCGCATCGCCGCCGTGCGGGCGCGTCGTCCGGTTTCGTTCGCCGCGGCCTGCGGCCTCGCGCTGGCGCTGCTCGGCCTCGCCAGCGGCGACAGCGTATACGGCACCGGCTACGACCAGGCGCGCGCGATCCTGCAAGGCAGCGCGGCAGCACCCGGCGAGGCATTCGGGGGATTGAAGTTCCTCGCCAATGTCGCCTCGTACTGGGCCGGCATTCCGGGCGGCATCTTCTCGCCTGCGCTCGCGGTCGGCGCCGGGCTTGGCCATTCCATCGCGCTGCTGATGCCCGGCACGCAGGCATCGGCGATCGTCCTGCTCGGCATGGCAGGCTATCTGGCCGGCGTGACGCAGGCGCCGCTGACTTCGGCGATCATCTCGATGGAACTGACCGACAACCAGAACATGGTGATCCCGATCCTGGCCGTCTGCCTGCTGGCCCGTTGGGCGTCTTCCCTGCTCTGCCGCACGCCGGTCTACAAGGCATTCGCGCAACGACTGGTGGCGGAGTTCGAGCAGTCCCGCACGACGGCCCCACGACAACCTTCGAAGGAAACTCCGGCATGACCACGCGCTGGGACGGACTGCTGCTCGATTGCCGGCTCGCCACGATGGCCGATACCGGCGCGGCCTACGGAGCGATCGAACGCGCCGCGCTCGCATGGAAGGACGGCGTGCTCGCGTTCGCCGGCGCGCAGGCCGCGTTGCCCGATGCGCCCGACCGGCTCGCGAACGAAGTCGCCTCGGCCGGCAACGCCTGGGTCACGCCGGGGCTGGTCGATTGCCACACGCACCTGGTCTTCGGCGGCAATCGCGCGGCGGAGTTCGAGCAGCGCCTCAGCGGCGCCAGCTACGAGCAGATCGCGCGCAGCGGCGGCGGCATCATGTCGACCGTGCGCGCGACCCGCGCGGCTGACGAGGACACATTGCTGGCGCAATCGCTGCCGCGCGCGCGCGCGCTGCTCGCCGACGGCGTGACGACGATCGAGATCAAGTCCGGCTACGGCCTCGACCTCGCCAGCGAGCGCCGCATGCTGCGCGTGGCGCGCCGCATCGGCGACGAACTCGGGCTGGGCGTGCGCGCGACGTTTCTCGGCGCGCATGCGCTGCCGCCGGAGTTCGCCGGGAGGCAGGACGCCTACGTCGATCACCTGTGCGACGCGATGCTGCCGGCGCTCGCCGGCGAAGGGCTCGCCGATGCGGTCGACGCGTTCTGCGAAACAATCGCGTTCACGCCGGCACAGACCCGGCGCGTGTTCACGCGCGCACGCGAACTCGGCCTGCGCGTGAAGCTGCACGCCGACCAGTTGTCCGATCTCGGCGGTGCCGCGCTCGCCGCGGAATTCGGCGCGTTGTCGGCCGACCATCTCGAGCACACCGGCGATGCCGGCGTGCGCGCGATGGCCGCCGCCGGCTCGGTCGCGGTGCTGCTGCCGGGCGCGTTCTATGCGCTGCGCGAGACGAAACTGCCGCCGCTCGACGATTTCCGCGCGCGCGGCGTGCCGATCGCGATCGCCACCGACCTCAATCCCGGCACCTCGCCGCTGCTGTCGCTGCGCATGGCGATGGGCATGGCGTGCACCCTGTTCCGCATGACGCCCGAGGAAGCGCTGCGCGGCGCGACCGTGAACGCGGCGCGTGCGCTCGGTCTCGGTGATCGCGGCAGCCTTGCGGTCGGCCAACGCGCGGATTTCGTCGTGTGGGACATCGAGCGCCCGGCCGACCTGTGCTACTGGATCGGCGGCACGCTCGCGCGTGAAGTCCGCATCGGCGGGCATCGCGTCTGACGATCCGCAGCGCGACAATGGCGGCACCATGAGCACCGCCTGCCACGACGAACCGATCGACCCCGCGATCCAGTGCGCCGCCTGCGAGGCGGTCTGCTGCCGCCTGCCGGTGCTGTTGCTGCCCGGCGATTCGGTGCCGCTGTGGGCCCAGGACCAGGATGAACACGGGCTCGACATCGTCGCCAAGGCCGACGATGGCTGGTGCGTCGCGCTCGACCGCCAGACCATGCGTTGCACGATCTACGCTCGCCGCCCGCAGATCTGCGCCGACTTCGCGATGGGCGGCAGCGGCTGCCGCGACGAACGCGAGGCCTGGTCCGGTCCGGCGAAGCCGTCGATCCCGATCCGCGTGGTCGGCTGCTCGTAGCACGGCGCACGGCGCGCGCAACGCCTACAATCGCGCCTTTGCCCGCAGGGACGAAGCGCATGGCGCTCAACGCGACGATCTACAAGGCGGAGCTCGCGATCAGCGACATGGACCGCCACTACTACGCGACGCATGCGTTGACCCTGGCGCGGCATCCGTCGGAAACCGACGAACGCCTGATGGTGCGCCTGCTCGCGTTCGCGCTGTACGCGGACGAACGCCTCGAGTTCGGCAAGGGCATCAGCAGCGACGACGAGCCGGACCTGTGGCGCAAGGACCTGACCGGCGAGATCCTGCAATGGATCGAACTCGGCCAGCCGGACGAGTCGCGCATCCGCAAGGCCTGCGGACGTTCGCGCCAGGTGATGGTCGTCAACTACGGCGGACGCGCGTCCGACCTGTGGTGGGACAAGAACAGCGCCGCCTTGCTGCGCGCGAAGAACCTCAGCGTGATCGATATCCCGGCCGATGCGGTCGACGCCATCACCGGACTGGCCGAACGCGGCATGCGCCTGCAATGCATGATCCAGGACGGCCAGGTGCAGGTGTTCGGCGACGAACGCAGCGTGACGATCGACCCGCGCGTGCGCATGGCGCCGTCGGCGCAGGGGCGCTGAACGCATGGTCGATGCGGTCGACGTGCTCGTTGTCGGTGGCGGCGCTGCCGGCCTGATGTGCGCGCTGACCGCCGGGCAGCGCGGCCGGCGCGTGCGCGTCGTCGAACACGCGAACCGCGTCGGCAAGAAGATCCTGATGTCCGGCGGCGGGCGCTGCAATTTCACCAACACCGGCGCGGGACCTGCGAACTACCTGTCGGCGAATCCGCACTTCTGCAAGTCCGCGCTGGCGCGCTACACGCCGGCCGATTTCATCGCGCTGGTCGAGAAGCACCGCATCGCGTACCACGAGAAGGAACTCGGCCAGTTGTTCTGCGACGACTCGTCCAAGCAGATCGTGCGCATGCTGCTCGACGAATGCGCCGCGGCCGGCGTGACGATCGAAACGAACTGCGCGATCGAGCGCGTGCGCCACGGCGACGGCGGCTTCCATCTCGATACCGCGCGCGGCGCGTTTTCCGCCCCGGCACTGGTCGTCGCCAGCGGCGGCCTGTCGATTCCGAGTATGGGGGCGAGCGGTTTCGGCTACGACCTCGCGCGCCAGTTCGGTCATTCCGTGCTGCCGACGCGCGCGGGGCTGGTGCCGCTGACCTTGAGCGGAAAACACCAGGAGCGCTTCGCCGACCTCGCCGGCGTCGCGTTGCCGGTCGAGGCGCAGTGCAATGGCGCGAGCTTCCGCAACTTCATGCTGCTCACGCATCGCGGCATCAGCGGACCTTCGATCCTGCAGATCTCCTCGTACTGGAATCCGGGCGACGAGCTGCGCCTGGACCTGTTGCCGGGCGACGATGCGTTCGCCTGGCTGCAGATGCAACGCGTCGAACGCCCCGCAAGCGATCTCAAGACCGTGCTTTCCGATCGCCTTCCGAAACGCTTCGCGCAGCGCCTGTGCGAACACTGGCTGCAAGCGAAACCGATGCGCCAGTATCGCGACGCGGAGTTGCGCGCGATCGCCGGCCTGCTCGGCGGATTCCCGCTGGTCGCCAGCGGCACCGAAGGCTATCGCACGGCGGAAGTCACGCTCGGCGGCGTCGACACCGACGAACTGTCGTCGTCGACGATGCAGTCCAGGCGCGTACCCGGCCTGTACTTCATCGGCGAGGTTGTCGACGTGACCGGCTGGCTCGGCGGCTACAACTTCCAGTGGGCATGGGCGTCCGGGCACGCCTGCGGCATGGCGGTCTGAGTCGGCACAAGTGTCCCCGCGCGCAACCCGATCATGCTGCTGCGGTGCCTACTCCGCGGCGGCGGCCTCGCGCCCCTGCTGGCGGATCAGTGCCTCGGCCCGCGCGTCGTTGATCGCCTCCATCACCGCATCGACATCCGCCAGCGTTTCATCGCGCACGAACGTGCCGGTCAGTTCGCTGTCCGGTTTCAGCTCGCCGCGTTCGAACAGCGCCCACATCTCGCGCGCATGGCCGCTCGCGAGCAGTTCCGGCGCGAAACGACCGAGGCTGGCGTTGATGTTGGCCACATCGCGTTCGAGCATGGCCAGCGCGTTGTTGTTGCCGGCCGCATCGACCGCCTGCGGCAGATCGATGATGACCGGACCATCCGGCGCGACCAGCACGTTGTACTCGGAAAGATCGCCATGGATCAGGCCGACGCTCAGCATGCGTGCGATCTGACCGATCAGGAACGCGTGATACGCACGGGCGGTTTCCGGTGACAGCTCGACCTCGCCCAGACGCGGCGCGGAACGGCCGTCCTCGTCGGTGACCAGCTCCATCACCAGCACGCCGCTGAAGAATCCATAGGGCCGCGGTACGCGCACGCCGGCATCGGCGAGGCGGTACAACGCGTCGACTTCGGCGTTCTTCCACGCCGTTTCCTGCTCCTTGCGGCCATAGCTCGTGCTCTTGGCCCTGGCGCGCGCATCGCGGCTGCCGCGCACCTTGCGCCCTTCCTGGTACTGCGCGCGTGCCTGGAAACTGCGCTGGCGCATGTCCTTGTAGACCTTGGCGCAACGGATGTCGTCGCCGGCGCGGACCACGTAGACCGATGCTTCCTTGCCGCTTTTCAGGGAACGGACGACTTCGTCGATGACGCCATCGTCGATGAGCGCCTGCAGCTCAGGGGGTGCTTTCATGGGATTCCGGATACGACCGGCACGGGCCGGAACGCTGCCAGCGGCGTGCAAAGGACGCCATTTTACCCGTCCAAGCTGAACCTTCAGGTTGGCTCGACAGCGCCTGCGGTGAGCCGTTCGATCGTCGCGTCCTTCTCCGTCCACAGCGCATTCATCCATTGCTGGAAGCGTTCGCGGAACGCCGCGTCGTTCTGGTAGTCGCCGTGGCCGAGTTCGCGCGGGATCGGCCGTTCGCGCACGTCGACGAGCACCTCGGGGACGCGATCAGCGAACAGGTCGCCGAAACTCGGCCGGCCGGCGGGATACACGAGCGTGACGTCGAGGATCGCCTGCAGGCCGTCGCCCATCGCGTCCAGCACGAACGCGACGCCGCCGGCCTTCGGCCGCAGCAGGTGGCGATACGGCGACTGCTGGGCCACGTGCTTGGCCTCGGTGAAGCGCGTGCCTTCGACGAAGTTCATCACCGACACCGGAATCGAGCGGAACTTGTCGCAGGCGCGCCGCGTCGCCTCGATGTCCCGCCCGGCCAGCTCCGGGCGCCGCGCGATCCGCTCGCGCGTGTAGCGTTTCATGAACGGAAAATCGAGTGCCCACCACGCCAGCCCCATCAGCGGGATCCAGAACAACTGGCTCTTGAGGAAGAAGCGCAGCAGCGGAATGCGCCGGTTGAACACCTTCTGCAGTACGGGGATGTCGACCCAGCCCTGGTGGTTCGCGAGCACGAGGTAATGCCCGTCGCGATGCAGGTCCACGTCGCCGGTGACGACGAAGCGCGTGCGCGTGAACATGCCGATCAAGCTGCTGTTCACACCGATCCAGCTCTCCGCGATACCGGTCAGCAGCGGATTGCACGCGCGCCGCACCGCCGCGAACGGCAGCACGGCCTTGAGCAGGGTGATGGCAAACAGAGGCACGACGTGCAGCAAGGTGCTGGCACAGATCAGGATCGTGGCCAGCGGAACGCGGATGACACCCGGCAGCGGCAAATGCATGCGATACCACGGCAATGAAAGTTCCGGCAGGGTAGCCGCGTCTGGCGACCGCGTCGACGCATCCGGGCGGCACGCCAACGTGCGCAAGCGCCGCAGTCGACGCAATACCTGCGATCATGTGGCATGCCCAATTTCTCCGAACTCCCGCTTTCCGCTGCCCTGCTGCAGGCACTCGACGGCATCGGCCATGCCGAAATGACCCCGGTGCAGGAACAAGGCCTGCCCGCCGTGCTCGCCGGCCGCGATCTCATCGCGCAGGCGCCGACCGGCAGCGGCAAGACCGTCGCCTTCGGCCTCGGCCTGCTGCAGCGCCTCGACCCGTCGCTCGTGCGGCCGCAGGCGCTGGTGCTGTGCCCGACGCGCGAACTGGCAGACCAGGTCGCCAAGTCGATCCGCCGGCTGGCCAGCGCGATCCCGAACCTGAAAGTGCTGCTGCTGACCGGCGGCGTCGCGCTGGGGCCACAGCTCGCCTCCTTGCGCAAGGATTCGCACGTGATCGTCGGCACGCCCGGCCGCGTGCAGGAAATGCTGCGCAAGAAGGTGCTGCATCTGGCGCAGGTGCGCACCGTCGTGCTCGACGAAGCCGACCGCATGCTCGACATGGGCTTCGAGGAACCGATCCGCGAGATCGTCGGCAAGACGCCCTCGCGGCGCCAGACCCTGCTGTTCTCGGCGACCTATCCGGAAGAGATCCGCGCGATCGGCCGCGACCTGTTGCGCGATCCGGCCGAGGTCACGATCGCCGCGCACACCGAGCAACCGGCGATCGAACAGGTGTTCTTCGAGGTGGAGCTCGCGCGCAAGCCGGCCGCGCTGGCGGCGCTGCTGCAGGAATACGCGCCCGAGTCGAGCGTCGTGTTCTGCAACACGCGGCGCGACGTCGACGACCTGGCCGAATCGCTCGGACAGGCCGGCGTCACCGCGCTCGCGCTGCACGGCGACATCGACCAGCGCGACCGCGACGAGGTGCTGGTGCGCTTCGCCAACCGCAGTTGCAGCGTGCTGGTCGCCAGCGACGTCGCCGCGCGCGGGCTCGACATCAAGGAACTCGGCGCGGTCGTCAACTACGAACTGCCGCCGGACCCGGACATCTACCTGCACCGCATCGGCCGCACCGCGCGCGCCGGGCACAGCGGCCTCGCGCTGAACCTGGTCACGCCGCGCGAAATGCCGCGTGCGCTGGCGCTGGAGGCTCGCCAGGGTTCGCCGCTGCGCTGGTCGCAACCGAAAGCGCTCGCCGGCAAGGCCAACGGCGCGCTGCAGGCGTCGATGGTGACCTTGCGCCTAGACGCCGGCCGCACCGACAAGATGCGCCCCGGCGACATCCTCGGCGCGCTGACCGGCGACGCGGGATTGCCGGCCGACGCGGTCGGCAAGATCGACGTGTTCCCGACGCGCTCCTACGTCGCCATTCGCCGCGCCGAAGCGGGCAAAGCGCTGGCGCGCCTGCGCGAGGGACGCATCAAGGGTCGCAACGTGCGCGTCGCGCGCATCTGAGGTCGGCCGTGTCCGAGCCCGGGACCGTCGACGACGATGGCGTGATCGCCGCGACACGGCGCTGGATCGAACGCGCGGTGATCGGTTTGAACCTGTGCCCGTTCGCGCGCGCGCCGTTCGCGCAGGGGCGCGTGCGCTGCCGCGTCAGCCGTGCCGCCGACACCGACGCGCTCGCGCGCGACCTGTGCGACGAGCTGGAATTCCTGCATCGCGCCGATCCGGCCGATTGCGAAACGACCTTGCTGATCCATCCGCAGGTACTCGGCGACTTCGGTCGCTTCAACGATTTCCTCGACGTCGCCGATGCCCTGCTGCGCGGGCTCGGCCTCGAAGGCGAACTGCAGGTCGCCAGCTTCCATCCGGACTACCGGTTCGCCGATGCCGAACCCGATGCGGTCGAGAACTGCACGAACCGTTCGCCGTATCCGATCCTGCACCTGCTGCGCGAATCGAGCGTCGAGCGCGCGGTCGCCGCGATCGACGATCCGGATGCGATCTATCGGCGCAACATCGAGACGCTGCGCAAGCTGGGTTTCCCGGACTGGAATGCGCTGTTCGAGGACGGTGGGCAGTGAGTCCCGTCCGGCTGTAACAGGCCACGCAAAACGACTACGATTCCGGCTCCATCCACCAGCGGAGAGCGCCATGAGCAAGGGCATGGACCAGAAGAAGAACGAGAAGAAGAAACCTGCCAAGACGATGAAGGAAAAGAAGGCCGAGAAGAACGCCAAGAAGGCGGCCAAGTCGCGCTGATCGCGATGATGGAGCCCGGCTCGACCGGCGCGACCCGCACGGAGTTCGCGCCTGCGCGGAGCGCCCGCGCATCGCGCGCGGCCCTTTCGCTCGCGTTGCTCGTGCTTGCGAGCACGCTCGCTCACGCGCGCCAGGGCGAGCTCCCCTGGAGCCTCGCGCACCCGGCCAAGGCCGGCCTCAACCTGCCGATCGTGGACGTGGGCGGCATCGATGCCGTGCAGTTGCGTGCGGAATCGGATACCGCCGCGCGCAACGCGATCGGCCCGCACGCGAAACGGCTCGCCGTCGCCGCCGGCGCCGACGTGTCGTTCACGCCCGAGCGCGACGGCAGCTGGCAGTTCCTCGCCGACGGTTCGCGCCTGTGGCGCCTGCGCGTGCGCTCGAGCGGCGCGACGGACCTGCGCCTCGGCTTCGACCGCTACGCATTGCCGCCCGGCGCGGCCTTGTACGTGATCGGTGCCAGCGACTATTACCAAGGACCTTACGACAGCCGCGACGCGGTCGATTCGCGCTTCGATGCGCCGGTCGTGCCCGGCGATACCGCGACGCTCGAACTGCGCGTGCCGGCCGACGCGACGCTGGCACCGGACGCGCTCGAACTCGCCCGCGTCGGCGCCGGCTTCCGCGACGTGTTCGGCCGCGACAAGTCCGGCTCGGTCGGACAGTCGGGCGCCTGCAACGTCAACGTCGCCTGCCCGCTCGGGCAAACCTACCCGGATGAAGTGCGCGCGGTCGGCTACTACGAATTCCAGGCCGCCGGCAGCCGCGACTACTACATTTGCAGCGGCACCCTGCTCGCCGACGTGCCGCGCAGCGGGCGCGACTGGTTCGTCACCGCCGCGCATTGCATTTCCGCGGCCAGCGAAGCCGCTTCGATGGTCGTGTACTGGAACTACCAATCCACCCAATGCAGCTATCTCGCTGCGCCGCCCGGCGGCTATTTCAACGACGACCAGCACGGCGCCACCTTGCGCGCGACGCGCGCCGACGTCGATGTGACCTTGCTCGAACTCGCCGGCCACGCCGATCCCGCGTGGAACCGCTATCGCGCCGGCTGGGATGCGAGCGGAGCGCTGCCGGCCGGCACGGTCGGCATCCATCATCCGTCCGGTGACGTGAAGAAGGTCACCGCCGGACCGCGACCGTCCACGACCGGCAACTGCATCGTCGATTCGACCACGCGCACCGACACGCACTGGATGGCCGGCCCGTACACGCAAGGCACGACCGAAGGCGGCTCGTCCGGGTCGGGCCTGTTCGCCGCGACCGGCAGCGGCCAGCCGCGGCGGCTGATCGGCACCTTGTCCGGCGGCGACGCGGAGTGCAGCAGTTCGTCGCCGGGCAGCCCGAACGCCGGCACGGACTGCTATGGCAAGTTCGCGGTCGCCTGGCAAGGCGCCACGGCAGCCGTGCGCCTGCGCGACTGGCTCGATCCCGCGAACAGCGGCACGACCAGCCTCGTCGGCGGCGACGTCGATCCGCCAGCGCAGCCGCCGCTGCAGCATTCGACGCGCGCCTTGCCGCCCGGCTGGTTGTTGCGGCCGATCCGCGCCAGCCGTCCCGCCATGCCTTGACGATGCTGGTCGATTCGCACTGCCATCTCGACGCGCCCGAATTCGATCGCGACCGCGCCGACGTGATCGCGCGCGCCGAAGCCGTCGGCGTGCGTGCGCAAATCGTCCCGGCGATCGCGCTATCCGGTTTCGGCAAGCTGCGCGAGGCCTGCGCCGCGAATGCGGCGTTGCATCCGGCCTACGGCCTGCATCCGATGTACCTCCCCGAACACCGCCCGGAACACCTCAAGGCGCTCGGCGACTGGATCGAGCGCGAACGGCCGGTCGCGGTCGGCGAAGGCGGCCTCGATTTCTTCGTCGAAGGCCTCGATCACGACGCGCAGCGCTTCTACTTCAACGGCCAGCTCGAGCTCGCGCGCGATTTCGACCTGCCGCTGATCCTGCACGCGCGTCGCGCCGTCGACGAGGTCACCGCCGCGCTGCGCCGGGTCGGCGGCTTGCGCGGCGTCGTGCACAGTTTCTCGGGCAGCGAGGAACAGGCACGCCAGCTGTGGAAGCTCGGTTTCCACATCGGCCTCGGCGGTCCGCTCACGCACGAACGCGCGACGCGCCTGCGCGGCATCGTCGCGCGCATGCCGATCGAATTCCTGCTGCTCGAGACCGACGCGCCGGACCAGCCGCTCGCCGGCCACCAAGGTGAACGCAACGAGCCGGCACGCCTGCGCGAGGTGTGCGAAACCGTGGCGACATTGCGCGGCGAAACGTTCGAGGCCGTCGCCGCGGCGACGACGCGCAACGCGAGGACGTTGTTCGGCCTGTAGGGGCGATCGTGCGCTCAGGCGTCGACGCTGCCGTTCCCGGCTTGCCGCGGCGGCGCCAGCAATCGCGCCAGCGCGCGCGAAACGGCCGCGAACGCGAATGCCGCGGTTACGTGCGTGGCCGCGCCGAGGCCGCCGCCGCAATCGAGCTTGAGCGAATCGCCCTGCTCCGGCCGCGTGCCGCAGACGCTGCCGTCGGCCTGCGGATAGCGCACGTTCTCGCGCGAATACACCGCCTGCACGCCGAAGTAGCGCTTGGGCCCGCGCGGGAAACGGAATTCCTCGCGCAGCTTCTTGCGCACCAGCGCGAGCAGCGCGTCGTGCTCGGTCCTGGACAAATCGCGCACCGCGACCAGGGTCGGATCGGTGCGCCCGCCGGCCGAGCCGATCGTGATCAGCGGCAGCTTGCGGCGGCGGCACCAGGCGACCGTCTCGACCTTGACGCGGAACGCGTCGCAGGCATCGATGACGAGGTCGTAGCCGCGGTCGAGCAGCAGCGCGAGGTTCGAGGGCGTCAGGAACGCCTCGATCGCGTCGACCTCGATGCGCGGGTTGATCGCGCGCGCGCGCGCCGCCGTCACCGCGACCTTGGCTTTGCCGTATTCGCCGTCGAGCGCGTGCAGCTGGCGGTTGGTGTTGCTGATGCAGACCTCGTCGGCATCGATGATCGTCAGCCGACCGATGCCGCTGCGCGCCAAGGCCTCGACCGCCCACGAGCCGACGCCGCCGATGCCGATCACGCACACGTGCGCGCGCGCGAGCCGCGCGACGCTGCCGGCGCCGTACAGGCGGTCGATGCCGCGGAAGCGTTCGTCGACGAAGGGGGTATCCATGAGGGCGCGCAGGGTAGCATCCGCGCACGATTTGTCGAACGCCGGGCTTGATTTGCCGGCGACCCGCACGTATTACGTCGCCACTCCCCGACCCGGCATTCCCATGCGCTACGTCGTCTGTCTGATCATCGGTCTGGTCATCGGCGCGATTGCCGCGAGTACCGCGGGCAACGCATTCGCCCGCCGCCACGCGTGGCCGCGCGCGGTGATGAACGTGATGCAGCATGAACTCGGCACCGCCCGTTCCGCGGCTCGCGGCAGCCAGTGCGCCACGCCGGCGATGGCCGATGCGTCGGCGCACCTGAAGCTGCTGGGCGGCGATCTCGAGCGCGCCCTGCTCGCGCCGGACGCGAAAGACCGCGTGTTCAGCCGATACGCCAGCGACATGCGCGATACGGTGGCGAAATGGGACGTCACCGCCGACTGCCCACGCCAGGCCGAAGCGCTGACCGCGATCTCGAACGCCTGCGACGCCTGTCATCGCGACTACCGCTGACCGGCCCGCTCTCGCGGGCTGCCCCGTTGCGGCTAAATACAAAACTCACTAGTATCGTTATCCAATCCCATTTGCCCAGGCAATGAATCCGCCGCGGCCATGCGCGTCGCGGCGCACGACCCGGCCGACCGGCCACCCCCGTCCTCCTCGAACCGATCCGATGACCGCATCCGCCGTTCGTCCGTTCGCCGTGCTCGTCGCAGCGCTCGCGATCACCAGTTGCTCGATCCCGCCCCGGCCCGACGCCCCGCACGTGCGCAACGAGGCGCCCCTGGCCGGCCTCGCCGTGCCCGACAGCGGCTCATGGCCCGAGCAGGAATGGTGGAAGCGGTATGCCGACGCGCAACTGGACGCGCTCGAAACGACCGCATTGGCCTCGTCGCCGTCGATCGACGAGGCGCACAAGCGCTTCGGCACCGCGGTGCGCTCGATCGACATCGCGCGCGCGGCCGGCGGCGCCTCGATCCAGGCGAACGCGCAGGTACAACGCCAGCGACTCAGCGAAAACGGCCTGATTCCGCCGCAGTTCCTCGGTTTCACCTGGTACAACCAGGGCGACCTCAGCCTGCAGTTCCAGTACGACTTCGATTTCTGGGGCAAGACGCGCGCGGCGATCGCGGCCGCCGTCGACGAGGCGCACGCGGCCGAAGCCGAACGCAGCGCCGCCGCGCTGCTGCTGACGAGCGCGGTCGCAGACACCTATTTCAGCTGGCAGGCCGACCAGGCGCGTCTGGCGCTGGCGAAGGACAACGTCGCCGCGCTGGAACGCTATCGCGAACTCGCCGGGAAGCGCGTCGCGCGCGGCATCGATCCTCCCGATTTGCTGCACCAGGCCGACGCGCAGGTCGCCGCGGCGCGCGAACTCGAGGCCGGTTATGCCGGCTCGGCACCGATCCGGCTGGCTGCGTTGGCCGCGCTGCTCGGCGTCGCGCCAGCGGAGCTGCCGACCTTGGCCGCGAAGCCGCTGCCGACGGTCGAGGCCGCGCTGCCGGGCGACGTCGGCATCGACCTGCTCGCGCGCCGGCCCGACATCGCGGCGAGCCGCTGGCGCATCGAGGCGGCGATGCAGCGCGTCGACCAGGCGCGCGCCGAGTTCTATCCGGACATCAGCCTCGGCGCGATGGTCGGCCTGTCCTCGCTCGATCTGGACAAGCTGTTCGAGAGCGGCAGCCGTGTCGCAGGCATCGGCCCCGCGCTGCACCTGCCGGTGTTCGGGCTCGATCGCCTGCGCGCCGCGTACGGCGTGACCCAGGCGCAATTGCAGGCCGCCGCCGCGCAATACGACGCGGCCGTGGTCGATGCCGCGCGCGACGTCGCCACGCAGGCGCTCAACCTTCAGCAGATCGACGCGCGCAAGCAGCAGCGCGCGCAGCAGATGGCCGCCGCCACGTCGCTACGGGAAACCGCCGCCGCGCGCGCGCGGCGCGGCGTGGCCGACGACCGCAGCCGCCTCGCCGCCGAAGCGCAGGTGCTGCAGCAGCGCGACGCGATCGCCACCCTGGACGCGCAGGCGATCTCGGCGCAGATCGCCCTGACCAAGGCGCTCGGCGGCGGTTATCGCTCGCCGGCGCCGGCGAGCGGCACCGGCGTTCCGGGCGCGACGACACCCAAGCCCGACGCATCGAATCTTCCGACATCCCCGATCAACGCAGAACGAGCCGACTCCCGATGAGCGATTCCCCCGCAACCGCCGCGCCGTCGAACGGCAACGGCAATGGAAAACGCCGCGCAATCCTCCTGACGATCGCCGTGGTCTTCGTACTGGCCGGCGCCGGCTGGTACCTGCTGTGGCTGCTCGTTTTCTCGCTGCGCGAGACGACCGACGACGCCTACGTCAACGGCAACCAGGTCACCATTTCGGCGCAGGTGCCGGGCACCGTGATCGCGGTTCTGGCCGACGACACGCAGCGCGTCGATGCCGGCCAGGTGCTGGTCAAGCTCGATCCGACCGATGCCGACGTAGCGCTCGCCAAGGCGAAGAGCGCGCTCGCGAACGCAGTGCGCCAGGTGCGCCAGCAGACCGAGATGGCCTCGCAGTACGACGCCGCGATCGTCGCGCGCAAGCTCGACCTCGCGCGCGCGCAGGCCGACCTCGCGCGGCGCCAGCCGCTGCTCGTCGACAAGGCGATCGCGCCGGAGGAAGTCGCGCATGCGCGCGAGGCCGTCGACACGGCGAAGGCCGCGCTCGATCTCGCCACGCGCCAGTCGGCCGCCTCGCATGCGCTGGTCGACGGCACCGACGTCGCGCAGAACGCTTCCGTGATGCAGGCGCGCGCCGCGTTCCGCGAGGCGTGGATCAATGCCGAACGCAATGCGATCGTCGCGCCGATCGGCGGTTACGTCGCGCAGCGCAGCGTGCAGGTCGGCGTGCGCGTGCAGCCGGGCCAGCCGCTGCTGACGGTGATTCCGCTGCACGACCTGTGGGTCGACGCCAATTTCAAGGAAAGCCAGCTCGCGCACATCCGCATCGGCCAACCGGCCAAGGTCGAGAGCGACCTGTACGGCGGCGGCGTCGAGTACGACGGCACGGTGGTCGGCCTCGGCGCCGGCACCGGCTCGGCGTTCGCGCTGCTGCCGCCGCAGAACGCGTCGGGCAACTGGATCAAGGTCGTGCAGCGCGTACCGGTGCGCATCGCGCTCGATCCGAAGCAATTGGAAAAATCGCCGCTGCGCGTCGGCTTGTCCACCGCGGTGAACGTCGACACGCACGACCGCTCGGGCAAGGTGCTGGCCAGCGTGCCGAGCACGACCGCGGTCGCGCAGACCAGCGTCTACGAACGCGACGTCGCCAAGGCCGACGCCGAGGCGGATGCGATCGTCGCCGCCAATCTCCCGGCGACGCCCTGAGGAAACACCACGATGGCCACGTCGCCCGACGAACGCGCGCCGCTGCCGCCGCTGCACGGCGCGCCACTGGCGTTGCTGACCGTCGCGATCGCGTTCGCGACGTTCATGGAAGTGCTCGACATCACGATCGTCAACGTATCGGTGCCGCACATCGCCGGCAGCCTCGGCGTGAGCCCGCAGGAAGGCACCTGGGCGATCAGCTCGTATTCGCTCGCCAGCGCGATCATGCAGCCGTTGTCGGGCTGGATCGGCAAGCAGTTCGGCGAAGTGCGCGCGTTCTGCGTGTCGGCGATCCTGTTCGTGCTGATGTCGATCCTGTGCGGCTTCGCGACGAGCATGCCGATGCTGGTGATCGGCCGCCTGCTGCAGGGCGCCGGCTCCGGCCCGATGGTCGCGCTGTCGCTGGCGCTGCTGCTGAACAATTATCCGAACGAGAAGAAGGGCCTCGCGCTCGCGCTGTGGGCGATGACCGTCGTCGTCGCGCCGATCTTCGGCCCGATCCTTGGCGGCTACCTCACCGACAACTATTCGTGGCCGTGGATCTTCTACATCAACGTGCCGGTCGGCATCCTCGCGGTCATCATCACGTGGACCCTGCTGCGCCATCGCGAGTCGAAGATCGTGAAGGCGCCGATCGACACGATCGGGCTGGTACTGCTCGTCGTCGGCGTCGGTTGCCTGCAGTTCATGCTCGACAACGGCAACGACAAGGACTGGTTCGCGTCGACCTTCATCACGGTGCTGTTCGTCATCGCGATCGTCTGCCTGACGTTCTTCATCGCCTGGGAACTCACCGACAAGCATCCGATCGTCGACCTGAGCCTGTTCCGCAAACGAAACTTCACGGTCGGCGTCGCGGCCATGTCGTTCGGCATGGTCGGCTTCTTCGGCATCAACGTGATCTATCCGCTGTGGCTGCAGACCGTGCTGGGCTACACCGCGTCATGGGCGGGGTTGGCGACCGCGCCGGTCGGCATCTTGGCGTTCCTGCTGTCGCCGATCATCGGCCGCAACATCCAGAAGCTCGAATTGCGTTCGGTGGTGACGTTCGCGTTCCTCGTGTTCGCGTTCACCTCGTACTGGTTCGCGAGCTTCCCCGACAACGCGGCGTTCAACCAGCTGCTGTGGCCGCGCTTCATCATGGGCATCGGCATCCCGTGCTTCTTCATCCCGCTGAACCAGGTGTTCCTGTCGGGGCTGCAACCGCACCAGATCGCCTCGGCGTCGGGCGTGGCGAACTTCTGCCGCACGCTCGCGGCGAGCATCTCGACCGCGGTCACGGTGACCTTGTGGCAGCACCGCGGCGACTACCACCACGCCGTCCTGGCCGAGCACCTCAACAGCGCCAGCGCGGCGACGACCGGCTACCTCGACGGCCTCGGCGCGCTCGGCGGGCCGGTCACGCGTTCGTGGAGCATCATCGAGGCGCTGATCACGCGACAGTCGCTGACGCTCGCGGTCAACGACGTGTTCCTGCTCTGCACGTTCCTGTTCCTCGCGATGATTCCGGTGGTCTGGTTCGCGAAACCGCCGTTCGGCAACGTGGCCGCCGGCGCCGGCCACTGACGCGGCTTCGATCGGGGCCACCGCGATTGCGGCCCGCGGCCGATCGCCTCGCTGCGGCGTCTGCGAGCCATCAGCTTCAATCGCGCTCCCATGGCGCATGCGCTGCCTGCTCGCCATGCGCCGGGCTGGTCGTGCCCGATTCCGCCGGCGCCGCGGCCGGCACCTTGATCTCCGGCAGCTTCGCTTCGGCGAGCTTCGCATTGGCCTTGGCAAGATCGCCGGCCTCGAAGTCGGCGAACTGCTTCTGCACGTCGCCGAGCTCGCGCGTGAGCGAGTCGATGCGCGTGAGCTGATAGTCGGTCGGCTTGCCGTCGTAGGCCATGATCGAGCCGTACAGCGTGTCCGCGTGCTCGCGCAGGCGCTCTTCGCCGGTGATCGCACCGCCCTCCTTCGTCGCCACGACCTTCCTGCGGATGTCGTCTGCCTTCGCAGACAACTCGGCGAGCCGGCGACGGTTCGCGTCCGTTTCCGGCAGGTTCGCCGCGGCCGCGGCGGCCTGCGCGCGCACCGCGTTGATCTTGAACACGAGGTCGCTCATCTCTCCGAACAGGGTGCGCACGCGCATCGCCGCGTCGTACTGGGCGCGACGGTCCGCGACCGAATAGGTCGCGCGGCGATCGAGGCCGACGTCGATCTTCGTTTCGTAGACATCCCCGCCCTTGGTCATTCGCACCGTGTAGGTACCGGGCGGCACGCGCGGACCTTGCGTCGCATTGAACGCGACCTGCGCGGCCGGGGGCACCTGCGGCGGTTTCGCCCGCATCGACCAGGTCACGCGATTGAGGCCGCGGCGCACGCTGGCCGGGATCGTGTCGATCAGCGCGCCCTTGTCGTCGAGCACTTCGATCTTCAGCTTGCCGAACAGGTGACGGCTCTTCTGGTAGTAGGTGATCTCGGCGCCGTTCGGCGGATTCGGGCCGGTGAACACGGCATCGCCGTCGGCCCAGCCGCCGTATGCGTTGATGCGTTGCTGCACCGGACGCGTCGCGACGAAGGCCGCTTCGCTGTCCAGCGTCTTCGCATCGAGCGCACGCAGCGGCGTCAGGTCGTCGACGATCCAGATGCCGCGGCCGTGCGTAGCCAGCGCGAGCGAGGCATCGCGGTCCTGGAACGCGATATCCCTCACCGCGACCGCCGGAAAATCGCTGCCCTTGAACTGCGCCCATTGCCCGCCGCCGTCAATCGACATCCACACGCCGAACTCGGTGCCGGCGTAGAGCAGGCCGGGCTTGACGGGATCTTCCTTCACCACGTGCACGTAGCCGCGCAGGCCCTTGTCCGCCTTCGGTGCGACGAGTGCGGTCCAGCTCTTGCCGTAGTCGCGCGTGGCATAGATGTACGGCGCCATGTCGCCGAAGGTATGGCGGTCGAACGCGACGAACGCGGTGCACGCATCGAAGCTGCCGGCCTGCACCCACGACACCCATGCATTCGCCGGCACGCCCCTGATGTTCCCGACGACGTTGCTCCAGCTCTTGCCGCCGTCGCGCGTGAGCTGCACGTTGCCGTCGTCGGTACCGACCCAGATCGTGCCGGCCGCCTTCGGCGATTCGCTGATCGAATAGATCGTCGTGTGCATCTCGGCGGCGGAATTGTCGACGGTGATGCCGCCCGATTCTTCCTGCTTCTGCTTCTTCGGATCGTTCGTGGTCAGGTCCGGCGAGATCCGGTCCCAGCTCTGGCCATGGTCGCGCGAACGGAACAGGAACTGCGCGCCGATGTAGATCGTGCCTTTCTCGTTCGGGCTCAGCGCGATCGGCGTATTCCAGTTCCAGCGCAGCTTCTCGTTGTAGTCCGGCATCGGCTGGATGCTGCGGATCTCGTGCGTTTGGCGGTTGACGCGGCCGATCGCGCCACCCTGGTACTCGGCGTAGAGGTAGTTCGCGTCGGCCGGGTCTTCGAACATCCAGAAGCCGTCTCCGCCGTACATGTTTTCCCAGCGCTGGTTGCTCACGCCACCCGGATAGGCGCTGTCGCCGACCCAGGAGCTGTTGTCCTGCAGGCCGCCGTAGACGTGGAACGGGTCGGAGTCGTCGACGCTGACATGGTAGAACTGCGACACCGGCAGGTTGTTCTGCTTCCACCACTTGTTGCCGCCGTCGTACGACTGCCACAGGCCGCCGTCGTCGCCGGTGACGACGTGCTGCGTGTCGGTCGGGTCGATCCAGATCACGTGGTGGTCGCCGTGGGTGCCGCCGCCGACGTTGGCGAAGCTCTTGCCGCCGTCGAGGCTCTGGATCAGCGACAGGTTCGGCTTGAACAGGCGATCGGGATCCTTCGGGTCGACGACGAGGTTGGCGAAGTAGAACGGACGCCAGACCATCGACTGGCTCTTGTCGCGCTTGTCCCACGTCTTGCCGCCGTCGTCGGAACGGTACAACGCGGAATCGGTCGATTCGACGAACGCATAGACGATGTTCGGCGCCGACGGCGCGACCGTGACCGCGATGCGCCCGAACGGTTTCTTCGGGAAGCCCTTGTTCGCCGCATCGGTGATCTCGGTCCACGAACGGCCAGCGTCGCCGGAACGGAACAGGCCGCTGCCGGACGGTTGCTCCGGGCCGTCGCCGCCGGAACGGAACGTCCAGCCCTTGCGGCGGAAGTCCCAGAGACCGGCGAAGAGCACGTTCGCGTCCTTCGGATCGAGGCCGATCGAGGCACAGCCGGTCGACAGGTTCCGGCCTTTCAGGACCAGGTCCCAGCTCTTGCCGCCGTCGCTGGTCTTGTACAACCCGCGCTCGGCCGAATCGCTCCACAGGCGACCCGGCACGCAGGCATAGACCGTATTGCCGTCGCGCGGATCGACGATGATCTTCGCGACGCGTTCGGAGTTGTCGAGGCCGACGTGGCTCCAGGTCTCGCCGCCGTCGGTCGACTTGTAGACGCCGTTGCCGATCGACACCGAGTTGCGCGTCCACGGCTCGCCGGTGCCGACCCAGATCGTGTCGTGGTGCGTGGGATCGATCGCGATCGCGCCGATCGACTGCACCGGTTGCTTGTCGAATACGGGCTTGAACGTGGTGCCGCCGTCGGTCGACTTCCACACGCCGCCGGATGCGGCGCCGACGAACAGCGTGGTCTTGCCGTCCTTGCCCGGCACCGCGTCGAGCGCGGCGATGCGCCCGCTCATCGCGGCCGAACCGATGTTGCGCGCGCCGAGTCCGGAGACGACGCCGGCGTCGAAACGCGGCGCCGGCGGTTCCGCCGCGCGGATTGTCGCGATGCCGCCGAGCGAGACGGCCGCGAGCGCCGACAGCGAGGCCTTGCCGATCAGTGATGTCATGGTCATGGCCTCTTATTTCCCAGCGTCGGCGCGCGCGGCCGGGAAGGCGAACTGGCCGTCGTCGATCGCGACGTTGGCTTGCGCATGCTCGATCGTGGTCTGCGAACGGTTGCCGTCGGCCTTGGTCTCGCTTGCGATCGAGAACGGGAAATACACGCCGGAAACCTGTTCGTAGTCGCCGAAGTCGGTGGTCGTCTCGATCTGCGTGCCGCGCACGCTGCGCTGGCTCACCGTGCGGATTTCGAGGAAATGGTCGGGATCGAGGTAGACATAGTCGACGTCGCCGTTCTTGCGCGTGACCTTGAGCTTGTACGCCTCGGTGCCGTCGACGTCCTCGATGCCGAGATAGTCGAGCGTGCTGCCGCGTGCCTGCCAATCGACCAGCGGACCGCCGATGGGCGCGTCGTCGGCGAGGCCCTTGGCGTCGTCGGCGCTCATCTTCTCCGGGTCCTTGCGGCCCTGGAACGGCGAGATCTGCCACGCCTCCTTGCCGTCCCAGGCCTGCACCATGGTCAAGCCTTGCAGGCTTGCCTCATTTCGCACGGAATCCGGCGCCTTCTGGTATTGCGCGAATTGCAGTTCGACCTGGCCGCCGAACAACAGCTTGCCCTCGGATTTCAGCGTCTTGATCGCCTGGATCTTCGCGGCACCGCCGCGGGCATCGAGGTTCTTCGCGACCAATTCGTCGGCCGTCATCGCGTGCGCGCCCGCGGCAAACAGCGCGAGCGCAGCGAAGCCGCACTTGTGTCGAATCGACATGCAATTCTCCCGGCTGGGTCCGGCACCGGCCTGCCTTCCGCAACGCGCCGACGGTGGGACGTGGAATGCCGAGACTAGCGAATGCGCATCCGCCCCGCGATGGGCTGGAAGTCATGCGAAAGGCGGATTTCTTTTATTTGGCTGTTTCCGCTTCAACGTGTGCCGGTAAGCGCTTCGCTCGCGCCGGGCGATGCCGCCGTGACCAGCGTTCGGCGATGTTGCGCCCGAGCCGGATACCAGGTGCTTCGACGAAGCGGTACACGATCGCGGCCAAACCCATCGTAAGCAGCGCATTCGCGAGCAGGTATACACCCAGGTGCTGCGTGCGCCACGCCGAATCGGCGGGTTGCCGCAGCAGCCACCACCATATCGCCATGAACACGACCGGGTGGAACAGGTAGATCGAGTAGCTGATGCGACCAAGCCAGTCGGTCAGCTTCGTCGATACGCGCACGACGCTCGTACCGAGAACGAACAGCAGCATGCCGATGGCGCAGGAGATCCAGGCATTCTTCGAGAAGCCGACGGCCCACCAGCCGGCTGCGGGCAGGACGACCAAATAGCCGGCAAACAACGCCAGTACGCCTGCGCGCAGCCACGGTACATCGCGCGCGCCGTTTTCGACGATACAGGTGCGATACAAGGTTCCGCACAGCATCAGCGACAGGTACCAGCACGCCAGTGACACTCTCAGGTTGATCAACGGCATGTCCGCCCACCGCAACAACGAGGACAGCACGTAGATCGAAGCGAGTCCGATCGCGAGCGAGCACACGCGGCGCATGTTGCCGAGACTGCGTGTCAGCAGCAGCGCGACGCACAAGGCGTAGAACGTCCACTCCGCGAGCAGCGTCCAGTACAACCCCTCGGCCGCCCGTGCACCGACCAGATCCTGCAGCAAGGTCAGATTGATCGCGAAATCGCGCGCGGTGAAAGGTGCGCCCCATATCCAGTAGCCGGTCAGCGCGCCGAGCGGGATCGACAGCCAATATGCCGGGAAGATGCGGAAGAAACGCTTGATCAGGAAGCCGCCGAGCGCATCCGGTCGTTCCGGGTGGATGCTGAAGGGGATCACGAATCCGCTGATCAGGAAGAACAGGATCACGCCGATGCGACCGACGTCGATCGACTCTGCCAGCGTGTGCAACCAGCCGCCGCCGCTCACTCCGCTCGGATCGGCGAGGACGAAGACATCGCCGACATGACGCCACAGCACCAGCAGCGCGGCGAATGCGCGCAACGCGTCGATATGGCGAAGGCGGCGGTCCGCGCCAGTCGCGGTGCTGTTCATGCGGTCATCAATTCAGATCCGCACGCGACCGCGCAGGATGTCCCAGTACATGACCCAGTCGCCGGCCAGGCTGTACAACGGATACTTGAACGTCGCCGGCCGGTTCTTCTCGAACGCGAAATGGCCGACCCACGCGAATCCGTAGCCGAACAACGGCGCGAGCCAGAGCCAGCGCAGCCCGGCTCCGGCGATCACCGCGGCGAGCGTCGCCAGCACCAGCGTGCTGCCGGCGAAATGCAGACGACGGCAGGTCCGGTCGGAATGCTCGGACAGGTAGAACGGGTAGAACTCGCGGAAGTTCGCGTAGCGGGACATCGATGGCCTCGCGAATCTCAGCGCTCGGGCAGCGGAATGAACTCGGTTTCGCCAGGCACCTGGCCGAAGCGCTGCGCGAGCCAGTCGGCCTTCGCCTGCTCGATGCGCTGCTGGCTCGACGCGACGAAGTTCCACCACAGGAAACGCTCGCCATCGAGCGGCGCGCCGCCGCACAGCAGCACGCGCGCCGGACCGGCCGCTTCGATGCGTGCGTCGCCGCCGGACGCCAATACCAGCATGTGGCCGACCGGCACCACGACGCCGTCGACACGCACGTCGCCCTCGACGACATGTACCGCGCGTTCTTCGTGCTCCGGCGACAACACGAGCGCACCGGCCAGCGGGAATTGCGCATCGACGTACAAGGTCGGCGCATACACGTGCACCGGCGATTGCAGGCCGAACGCATGTCCTGCGATCACGCGCAGATGCACGCCATCGCGCTCGGTTTGCGGCAGGTTCCGTGCTTCGTAATGCCGGAACTCCGGCTCGGCATCCTCGTACGCCTGCGGCAGCGCGACCCAGGTCTGGATGCCGTGCATGCGATGGCCGGCCGCGCGCTCCGGCGCCGGCGTGCGTTCGGAATGGACGATGCCGCGGCCGGCGGTCATCCAGTTCACGTCGCCGGGACGGATCACCTGCTCGCAGCCGAGGCTGTCGTGATGGCCGAGCGCGCCTTCGTACAGATACGTCACCGTCGCGAGGCCGATGTGGGGATGCGGGCGCACGTCCAGCCCGCGCCCGGGCGGCAGTTCGGCCGGGCCGATATGGTCGAAAAACACGAACGGCCCCACGTGCCGGCGCAGGCGGAACGGCAGCAGGCGGCGCACCGTGAAACCGTCGCCGAGATCGTGCAGGCGCGGCTCGATCAGCAGGGATTGATCACTCGACATGGCAGGACCATCGCGAACAGGATGCGCCATGATGCCATCATCGGCATCCCGGATGCCTGTGCGAGAGCGGCAAGACCATGCAGACCAGCGTTCATCACGAATACCTCGGCGACGGCATCACGCTGATCGACATCGGCCTCGAACGCCCGCATTTCGCAGCCTGCTACCTGATCGAATCGAACGGCGCCGCCGTGGTCTTCGATGCCGGAACGAACTACAGCGTGCCGCGCGTGCTCGATGCGCTCGCGGCGCGCGGGCTCGAACCGGCGGACGTGCGCCACGTCATCCCGAGCCACGTGCACCTCGATCACGCCGGCGGCACCGGCGCACTGCTGCGCGAACTGCCGAACGCCGACGTGCTCGCGCATCCGCGCGGCGTGCGCCATCTGCTCGATCCCGCAGCGCTGCAGGCCAGCGCCGAAGGCGTCTACGGCGTCGAGGCTGTCGCCCGCACCTATGGCGAACTGGTACCGGTACCGCCGGCACGCATGCGCGCACTGGCCGATGGCGAAGTGATCGATCTCGACGGCCGCGCATTGCATTTCCTGGACAGCCCCGGCCACGCGCGCCACCACGTGACGATGTTCGACGAGGCCAGCGCGAGCTGGTTCACCGGCGACTGCTTCGGCATCAGTTACCGCGACTTCGATGGTGGCGACGCCCCCTTCATCTTCCCGACGACGAGCCCGATCCAGTTCGACCGGGACGCGATGAAGGCGACCGTCGCGCGCATGCTCGAACGCGCGCCGCGCGCGATGTTCCTGACCCACTACTCGCGCGTCGAACAGCCCGGCGAGCGGGCGCAAGCACTGATACATCTGCTCGACGCGCAAGTCGAACTCGCCCGCGCCGCGCTCGGGCGCAACGACGCGGTCGCTACGTTGACTGACGAACTACAGCAGCTGTACTTCGCCGAGGCACACCGCCTCGGCTCGCCGGTGACGGAAGCCGATTCGCGTCGGCTGCTGGCGATCGACGCCGAACTCAACGCCAAGGGCATGCTGATCTGGCTGGAACGCGGCGCGAAAGGCTGAATACCGTCAGGCGCGGATATTCGCCGGCACCGCCAGCACGCGATTGCGCACCGCATTCACCAAGGACGCCGGGCGATAGCCGGCATCGGCGCGCCAGCGTCGCCAGACCGACTCGTCGATGGTTTCGTTGACGCCCCCGCCGAGCACGCGATCGACCGGCCGCTTGACCAGGCGGTACGCGCCGTCCATGAATTCGTCGTAGGAATCACGCGGCACGCCGAGGTCGGCGGTCGCCGACGGCACGCACAACGCATTGCATCCGAGCCCGGCCGCGATCGCCTTGCGCTGCAGCCACGCGAGCGCAAGATCGCACAAGGGATCAGGCGTGCGACCGGCCCCATCGTGGTCATTGCCGCCGCCGACGTCGCCGTGGGAACCGATGAACCAGCGCTGTTCCATGTCGATCTGGCCCGGCTTCGGCGACGTCACGCTCTCGCCGGGCGCGCAGGTCGCCGGGTTGCGCGTCCACACCGTCGGCGCGAAGTCGGCACGACGCTCGTCGAGCGCGAGCGCCTGGTAGGCGTACTGCACGATGCGGCTGAGCTCGGTGTCGTGGAACTCGTAGCGCGAGCGGGCGAACGGGAACCAGGATGCGACATCCGGAATGCCGAGCGAACCCACCGTCTCCCACACGGCGATGCAGCGAATGCCGATCTCGACGGAACGGGCGGCACGAAAATCGACCGCGGCCGGATCGTCGGGATGGATGTCGCGCGTGCGATAGAAATCGTAGGCGGCGCCGACCTGGGCACCCGCGACGCGGCCGTTTGCATCACGACGCAGCACTCCGCACTTTCGGATCATGCCACCGAGGCTGCGCGCGGTGTACGCGCCGCGGCTGAAGCCGAACAGGAACACCCTGTCGCCCGGCTGCCACGTGCGCGCGAGCCAGCCGTAGCCGTCCATCACGTTGCCGGACAAGCCCCAGCCGAATGCCCCGCCAAGCCAGTGCCCGAGTCCGGGCGCGACGCCGACGCCCGGGACGTACTGGATCCGCTGCGGTACGCCATCGGCCTCCGGCGCCAGCAACCGGCGCAGGCGCGACACGTTCGTGTTCGATTCCGGCTTGCTCCATGTGCCGTCGAACAGCAGCACGAGATTGCGGGCTGGCATGCCTGGCACCTTCGCAGATCGCGTCGTCGCCACGCGATCGTGCTCCACGCGGCAATGCGCCGCCAGCTCCGCCCGCGCGAAGCATGCCGGCGGTCACATCGCCGGCATGCCGCGTGATTCCGGTCAGCGACGGCCGCGTTGCGGGCGATCGCTGGCAAGGCCGACGCGCAAGGTCGCTCCGTCCTGCGTGGAACCATCGAGGCTGGCGATGGCGGCGCGTGCTTCGTGACCCTCCATTGCCAGTTCGGCGAAGCCGCGGCACTCGTCCTTGAACGGATCGGTGGCGAGCTTGAGCTTGTGCACGCGGCCGAATTTCCCGAACAGTTCGGTGACCGAGTTTTCCGTTGCGCTGCGCGGAAGGCCGCGCACGTTGAGGGTCAGCATGGTGTTTCTCCTTGACCTGGGCCGCCGCCGGCAATCCTCGGCGACCGTTACGAAGTCTCCCAAATGGGGCAAATGCGGCGCAATTCAACTTGCCGCGCCGGAAGGCCGCGCTTCCGTCCGGTTGCCCGCCTTCCTTTCGAGCGATTTTCCGCGCTCGTCCGCGATCGCGGTTTCGATATTTCTCAAAAAGAAAAGCCGCGGCGCGAACGCCGCGGCCTCATGCCTCGCGCTGGACGCGTCGGCGCGTCAGGCCGGCGTGACGTCCTCGGCCTGCAGCCCCTTCTGGCCCTGGACGACGCGGAACGACACTTTCTGGCCTTCCGCCAACGTCTTGAAGCCAGTGCCGCTGATCGCGCGGAAATGCACGAATACGTCCGGGCCGCCTTCGCGGCTGATGAATCCGAACCCCTTGCTCTCGTTGAACCACTTCACCGTACCCACCTCGCGATCCGACATGAATCTTCTCCACAGCCAAGGTTGGAAACACCCACTCCTCGTGGGCAGTGTCGAACACTGGGTATGCAGGCGTGCAGGTGAAGCGGTGGAACCATCCCCCGACCGGTACTGCATCGGGTCACTGGAAACGGTGACCATGCAAACACAGCGAATCGAGTCTACTCGATTGAGGAACCCGCGCAAGCCGAAACCCCGCGCGCGAACCCGCGTGATCCGCGACGCGATCAATACGCCTGGATGGCCGCCGGCGGTGAGCGCATGAAGTCCGCCCAGTGGGCGGCGAGCGCGCGAAGGCCGCCCGGATAGCGTTCCTCGAACACGCCTTCGGCTGCCACCGGACGACACGGATCGTCTCGTTGCGCGGCCAGCACGGCGGCCAGCACGGTGCGGCCCGACGCCTCGCGCATCAGCATGGCGACCAGCGCATACGCGCGCAGGTAACGTTGCTCGCGCCCGGTCGAATCGCCTGCCACCGCATAGAAATCGGCGCCATCGCGGGCGAGCAGGTCGACGAGCGCTTCGGCGCCGTTGCCCGCGGGGGCCGCGGCGATGATGGCATTGCGGTCGACGCCGATGTCGACCTGGCCGCCGAGGCCACCGACGCGGTAGCGGCCGAAGTACTCGGCCAATCCTTCGTTGAGAGGCGTCGGCAGGTTGCCGATCGATTCATGCACCAGCGCATGCGTGATCTCGTGGCGCAGCACGGCGAAGCTGGCCTCCTCCTGCGGCTGCATGCGTACGTAGATCGTTCGCTGCGCGGTCGAATACGCGCCGGCGGAGCTGGCCAACGCGGGATCGCCGATCAATCGCGCGTAGGCCGCCGCATCGCGCACGAACACCACGTGCAGGTTCGATCCGTTCGGCGCCGGCACGCCGAGCGCATCATGCAGCACGCGCTGTACACCGAGCGCGTCGGCCACGGCGCGTTGCTGCAGTTGGTCCGGAAGATTCACGTCGTAGCCGGAAGCCTGCACCGCGATCGGCGGAACGCCCTGCACGGCAATCACGCGATGATCCTTCACCGCAGCCGGCGGCGGCTGGTCGGAGTAGTGCGTGATGCCGGCGGCATCGACCCAGCGATGAACCGCCGTGGCGCGCGGCGTCGCGGCCGGCACGGTATGCGCGAGGCAGGCCGCCGTCTGCAGCGGCAGATGCTCGGCCGGCGGCGCCAAGGACGGTGGCGGCGGTGGCGGCGACGGCTCGCTTGGTACCGGCACGGGTGGAGGTGCGGGAGCCGGCGCGACGCCAGCCGGTTCCGGCGCGGCATGCTCGCGTCCGCATCCGGCCGCCAGGAACATCGCCAAGGCCGCCCCTGCGCACGCGAGCCTTCGCGTGCGACGCATGCGCCTGCTCGCAGGATCACGCACCCGGCGACTCCTTCGGCGCGTGCCGATACAGCAGTCGCACCAGATAGACCACGATCGCGAGGTTCGCGATCAACACGAGCAGCTTGAACGCCGAGAAATGCCGCGTCAGCTCGAACAGCTCCCACGGCAGCAACATGCCGGTTTCGATGACCACGAGATATTCCGCCCAGCGCTTGCCGAACCACAGGCCCAGCCCCTGCACCGCGTACAAGACCGCGTACACCAGCGCCGACACGCCGAACAGGCGGAACTGATGCGGCCCGAGCCCGAGCAGCCACTCGACCGCGCGCATCGCCAGCCCGTGCCGCGCGACCCACGCCAGCGATTCCAGCCAGCCGGAAAAGCGCGCGGCGACGTCGGGCCTGAGCAGGTGGAACGCGGCCGATGCGAGCGCGATGCAGGCCATCATCTTCAGCAGCTTGTACACGGCGATCGCGACGAGCGTGCGCGGGCGTCGCGACTTCGCGGCGTCATCGGTGGCGGCTGATGGAGTCGTCGGCGTCGTGGTGGGCGGCATCTTTCGCACGATACCGCAGAGCGCGGTGAATCCGGCGACCGGCAACCGGATCGGACACAGGACGACCACCGCCGCGAACGCCTCGCGCCCATGGTTCGGCGGCATTAAGAATGCCGGGACGATGATTTTCGCGTTCTCCACGCGGCGCGCCTGGCGCGAACGCCGCGACGAGGCCCACTCCAACCGATGGTGACGACAATGACAACCCGCATGATGGCCCTGCTTCCCCTCGCCTTCGCCTGTACGTCCGCCTTTGCGCAGGAACCGGCCGATACGCACACGACGACCTACCGCACCCCCGAGGGGCCGCTGATCGTGCACTGGGGCCAGCCGGCCCCGCGGCAGTTCGGACCGCCTCCGCCGTTCGCGCAGCTCGACCGGCGCGGCGCAGGTTTCATCACCAGCGACGAGGCCACCGCCTATCCGCCGCTCGCGAACGACTTCATCTATGCCGACTCCAATCGTGACGGCCGCCTCAGCCGCGCCGAATACGAGCGCTGGGCGAGCCAGCGCTAATACCGTCACGAGCGCATCGTCGGCCTCGCGGTGCGTGTCCGGCCCGCCTGGCCGCGACGGGTTCCTAGCGCGCGAGTCGTGTGCGACCCTGCGCATTCCGAAACGGCGGATCGCGGGGCGCGCACATGCATGGCGGCAAGGCTGCGTTGAATGGATGGATCGTCGGCGCGCTGCTGCTGGCTGCGGCGAGCGCGGCCGCGGCGGACGCGATTCCGCCATCCGATCCGGCCGGATGCGTATCGATCGGCGACGACACCGCGCGGTTGGCTTGCTACGACCGCGCGATGAAGCGCGTGCAACGCGAGACACCTGCCGCACAGTCCGACGATCGTCGTGCCGAGGTATTCAGCCGCGAACGCGATGCGGCATCGGCGCCCTCCACGTCGCTGCTCGACAGTCGCTGGGAACTCGACCCGGACGACAAGCACGGCGAATTCCACATCCGCGCCTACAAGCCGGTCTACCTGTTGCCGTTCTTCTTCACCAGCCGCACGAACCAGACGCCGTCGAGTCCGGCCGAAGGCCGGACGGTGACGACGCCGCGCGAGTTGCAGAAGACCGAAGCCGTCTACCAGCTCAGCCTGAAGACCAAGTTGTGGGAGAACGTCTTCGGCGACAACGGCGATCTGTGGACCGGCTACACGCAGACGTCGCATTGGCAGCTGTACAACGGCAAGGTGTCGCGCCCGTTCAGCGAGACGAACTACGAACCCGAGCTGATGCTCGCGTTCCGCACCGGCTACGACGTGCTCGGCTGGGACGGACGCATGCTCGGCGTGACCGTGAACCATCAATCGAACGGACAGAGCCAGCCGCTTTCACGCAGTTGGAACCGCGTGATGCTGAACCTCGGTTTCGAGCGCGAAAACTGGTCGCTGGTGCTGCGCCCGTGGTGGCGCATCCACGACTCGACGGACGACAACCCGGACATCAGCGACTACGTCGGCCGTGGCGACGTGCAGCTCGTGCATCTGTGGCACGACCATGAATTCGCCCTGATGGCGCGCCATTCTCTGCGCAGCGGCGATCGTTCGCACGGCGCGCTGCAATTCGACTGGGCGTTCCCGATCTCGGGCGAATTGCGTGGCCATTTCCAGCTGTTCGACGGCTACGGGCAGAGCCTCATCGACTACAACCACAAGGCGTGGTACGTCGGCCTCGGCGTGTCGCTGCTGGAGTGGTATTGACCGACACGATGCGCGACCGCTTCGCGCGGCCGTGCTTTCGACTGCGTCAGTCAGCGCCGATGCGACGACGGAGCACCGCGGCTGCCGTGCGAGACCGACGGCGGGGTACCGCGATTGCCGTGTGGAACCACGGGAGTCGGCCGGCTGCCGCTGCCGGACCAGCCGCGGCCATATCCGTTACCGCCCCAGCCGTTGCCATGCCAGTAGCCGCCGCGGCCGCCATGCCGGTAGCCGTGGCCGTAGTCGCTGTAGTAGATGCCGATCGACGGCGCATAGCCGTAACCGTAGTAGCCCGGCCCGTAGTAGTAACCCGAACCGTAGTAGGCCGGGCCGCTATAAACGTCGCCATAGTAGGCGTCGCCGTAGTAACCGTCGCCGCGGACGTAGCCGTAGCCAGGTCCATACACGCAGCCACCCAGTGCAAGCAGAAGTGCCAGAATGGCACCCGATTTGATGATCGTCTTCACGGCTCGAACCTCCTTCGGCCATCTGCGCAGCACGCTACGCCAGGACGGATAAATGCGTGCTGAGCCTGCGGAATCAAGTGAAGCGCGGTTCATCCGCGCGGTTTCGCGCCAGCCGCATCCAGCTCCGCCAGCTTGCGCGTACGCTCCGCTTCGGGCAATCGACCGAGTTGCCGCACGCGCCGGTGGAATGCGGGCCAATTTCCTTTCGCGTCTTCGAACAATCGAGCGAAGGCCGGCACCCAGCGATCGTACAGGCCGAACGGCAACAGGCTCGCGTTGTTGATCGACGCGGCGACCCAGCGATCGCGGCGATGGTCGCCGTTCCATTCCCCATCGCGCATGCGCGCATAGCGTTCGCGGAAATCGGCGATGGCGGCCTGCTTGCCGGCGCGCATCGCATCCGCCGACGAGCCACTTGCGTACAGCATGCGCAAGCGGTCGCGCAGGTCGAGCACGAGTCGCGCGAAGGCACCGTCATGCGTATCCGCGTCCGATTCCGTCGCGTGGCGACCGCGCGAAGCGCGCCATTCGCGCAGGCCCTGCTCTTGCACGAAGCTCGCATACGATTCGTTGAACGCGGTGTCGTCCTCGACGTAGAACTGCTGGTGCGCGAGTTCGTGGAAGATCACGCCGTCGAGTTCGTCGTCGCTCCAGCGCAGCATGCTCGACAGGATCGGATCGGCGAACCAGCCGAGCGTCGAATACGCGGCAGCCCCTTCGATCGTGGTGTCGTCGCCGCGTGCCGCGAGTTGCCGAGCGGCCTGTTCGGCGCGTGCCCGGTCGAAGAAACCGAGGTACGCCACGCAGCCGGCGAACGGGAAGCAATGCGTGACCGGATCGACCGAGAATTCCGGCGTGGCGAACACATTCCAGGTCGCGTAGGGCCGGCCGAGTTCGACATAGCCGGTATAGCTGCGGTTGCGCGGCAATGCGAGGTGCGTGCTGGCGAATTCGCGCGCGGCGAGCGCCTGGCGCAGCCTCTCGCGCAAGCGCGGATCGGCATGCGAATCGGCGACGATCGCCGCCGCCGACTCGCGCTTCGCGAGCAACCGCATCTGGCCGTTCGCGACGTGCGCGTAGTAGCGCAGGGACGAGCACGCCGTCGTCGCTGCGAGGCAAACGAGCAATGCGGCGATCCGCGGCCATGCCGATGAAACGGCGCCGCGACGACACCCCATGCCTACAGCTCGAACTGCTCGTTGAGGATGCGTTCCTCGAGATTGTGCTCGGGATCGAACAGCAGCGTCATCGTCTGCTCGCGCGATTCGCGGATGCTCACCTCGACGACGTCGCGCACCTCGTGCGAATCCGCGGTCGCGCTGACCGGCCGCTTGTACGGATCGAGGATCTCGAAACGCACCTCGGTCACCGCCGGCAGGATCGCGCCACGCCAGCGCCGCGGGCGGAACGGGCTGATCGGCGTCAATGCCAGCAGCTGCGAACCGAGCGGCAGGATCGGCCCGTGCGCGGACAGGTTGTAGGCGCTGGAACCCGCCGGCGTCGACACCAGGATGCCATCGCAGATGAGCTCCTCGATCTTGACGACGCCGTTCAGCGACACGCGCACGTGGGCGGCCTGCTTGGTCTGGCGCAACAGCGACACCTCGTTGAAGGCGAGCGCGCTGACGCTGTTGCCGGCTTCGGTGCCGACTTCCATCAACAGCGGGCGCAGCACGCTCGGCTGCGCCCGCATGATGCGCTCGGGCAGGTCGGCCTGGTGGTACTGGTTCATCAGGAAGCCGATCGTGCCGAGCTTCATGCCGTACACCGGCAACGCGCGGGCGAGATGGCGATGCAGGGTGCGCAGCATGAAACCGTCGCCGCCGAGCGCGACGATCACGTCGGCCGAATCGATCGGCGCATCGCCGTAGCGCGCGGCCAGGGCCGTGCGCGCCGCTTGCGCTTCTTCGGTCTGGCCGGCGACGAAAACGATGCGCTGGGTCATGGCGGGCGGCGGGCGGTGAGAGGATGACGCGATTCTGGGCCGCGCCCCGCGAACAGCGCAACCGGCTGCGCGCCTGCGCAGCCGGTCACTTGCGTCGTCGGCCTACGCCGCCTTCGATGCCGCCTGCACGAGTTGCGCGAAACGGCGCAACGCGACCGAGGCGATCGGGTAGTCCAGCGTCTGCGAGCGGATCTCGTCGAACAATCCGAGCGTGAACTTCAGCGACGCATCGTCCCGCTGCAGCCACTGCGCGACCGGGTTCGCGATCGCATCGGTGCTGCCGGCGAGGATCTGCGCAGCCAGCGCGCGATGCTGCGTCGCCAGCTCGTCACGCAGGCTGCCGCGCGCCTGGGCATGCCAGCGGCTGTCGACCTGCAGGTTCTCGATCTGCCGGCGCAGGCTGTCGATGTCGAGCGCCTGCCCGATCTCGAAGAACACCGCGGCGACGCGCTCGACCGAGCGGCCGCTCTCCAGCGCGACCTCGACGATGTCGAAGGCCGCACCCAGCACCGGAATCGCGGAAAGGCGCTGCGCCAGCGCCTGCGGCACGCCGAGTCCCTGCCACTTCTCGACATCGGTGTCGTAGTCGGCACGGCCGCTCGCCGTCAGCACGCCCGGCAAGGCGGCACGCAGCTGCGCCACGCCGGGGGCATAGCGCTGCACGATGCCGGCGATGTCCAGTTCGGCGCCACGATGGTTGAGCAACCAGCGCGTGAGGTTGCGCAGCAGGTCCCAGATCTTCAGCAGCGCGTCGATCTGCACGGCTTCGACGACTTCGCCGTCGAGCTTCTCGATCTCGGCCCACAGGCTGCGCGCGTCCATGATCTCGCGCACGGCCGAATACGCCTTGGCGATCGCCGCGGGCGATTGCCCGGTATCTTCCTGCATGCGCAGCACGAAGGTCGCGTCCATGCGGTTGACCATCGAGTTGGTCACCGCGGTGGCGATGATCTCGCGCTTCAGGCGATGCTTCTGCATCTGCTCGGCATAGACGGCCTGCAGCGGTTCCGGGAAGTAGCGCACCAGTTCGCGCGAGAGGTACGGATCCTCCGGCACGTCGGAATCGAGGAGCTGCTGGAACAGCTTGATCTTCGAGTACGACAGCAGCACGGCGAGTTCCGGGCGCGTCAGACCGAGGCCACGCGCCTTGCGCTCGGCGATCTCCGCATCGCCCGGCAAGGACTCGATCTGGCGGTCGAGCAGGCCTTCGCCTTCGAGCGTGCGGATGAAGTGCGCGTTCGAGCCGAGGCGCGGCACGGACATGTGCTCCATCACCGACAGCGCCTGGTTCTGCCGGTAGTTGTCGTTCAGCACGAGGCGCTCGACCTCGTCGGTCATCGCCGCGAGCTGCGCGTTGCGCTGCTCGACGGTAAGCTCGCCGTCCCGCACGGCGCCGTTGAGCAGGATCTTGATGTTGACCTCGTGGTCGGACGTGTCGACACCGGCCGAGTTGTCGATGAAGTCGGTGTTCAGCAGCACGCCGTGCAGCGCCGCCTCGATGCGGCCCTTCTGCGTGAAACCGAGGTTGCCGCCCTCGCCGACCACCTTGCAGCGCAGTTCCCGGCCATTGACCCGCAGCGCGTTGTTCGCGCGATCGCCGACGTCGGCATTGCTTTCGCTTTCGGCCTTGACGTAGGTACCGATGCCGCCGTTCCAGAGCAGGTCGACCGGCGCCTTCAGGATCGCGTTGACGAGGTCGGTCGGCGACAGCGCGGCGACCTCGGCGCCGAGACCGAGCGCCTCGCGCACTTCCGGCGTGATCGCGATGGACTTGGCCGAACGCGGGTACACGCCGCCGCCCTTCGAGATCAGCTTGGCGTCGTAGTCGTCCCACGACGAACGCGGCAGCGCGAACATGCGCTCGCGCTCGGCGAACGAGGTGGCCGCATCCGGGTTCGGGTCGAGGAAGACGTGGCGATGGTCGAACGCGGCGACCAGGCGGATGTGTTTCGACAGCAGCATGCCGTTGCCGAACACGTCGCCGGACATGTCGCCGACGCCCACGCAGGTGAAGTCCTGCGTCTGCGAATCGCGGCCGAGCGCGCGGAAGTGGCGCTTGACCGATTCCCAGCCGCCCTTCGCGGTGATGCCCATGCCCTTGTGGTCGTAGCCGACCGAGCCGCCCGACGCGAAGGCGTCGCCGAGCCAGTAACCGTGCTCGGCGCTGATGCCGTTGGCGATGTCGGAGAATTTCGCGGTGCCCTTGTCGGCGGCGACGACGAGGTACGGGTCGTCGCCGTCGTGGCGCACGACGTCCTGCGGGTGCGCGACCTCG
>Ga0153956_1000456_pt1 | contig 47096 bp, 41 predicted proteins | sample TSFL040MetaG_FD_104704 | JGI IMG/M metagenome (GOLD analysis project Ga0153956, IMG submission 104704) | Attine ant fungus gardens microbial communities from Florida, USA - TSFL040 MetaG | ecosystem: Host-associated > Fungi > Mycelium > Unclassified | place: USA: Florida, Wekiwa Springs... | reverse complement strand
GTGAGTTGACCACACCATGGTGGGGTCAACTCACGCAGCGCGTCTTCGGGCCCTTTTTCCAGGCCCGAAGACAGACGCAAGGCGCGCGGGGGTGTGACGTTCCCGGCGTCTTCGTCGACGGATCGGGCCCTCAGGGGCTCTTCGTGACCTCTCCCGCACGGGACGTTCACGGAAGTCCTGGGACTTCCCGACCCTCGCCGTCCTCCCCGCGAACCTCACACGTCCCGGGCGTCTCGGACACGGCCACAGCCTGCCAGGGCCGTGTCCGAGACGCCCGGGACCAAACTCGGACGGCCGCCGCAGAGATTCCGCCCGGTCGACTCGGTGCTAGGTTCACGCGACTGAAAAACCTAGGGATCGGTGGTCAGGGAAGTCGGTGAGAATCCGGCGTGGGCCCGCCACTGTGATCGGGGACGCTCGTCGCACGCTTGGGTGCAGCCACTGGCCTTCGGGCCGGGAAGGCGCGGCGAGAAAGCCCGTAAGCCAGGAGACCTTCCTCCGATCCCCGAACGACTCAAGCCCTCGAGGAAAGGGGATGTGTCTTGCGCAAGCGAGCGATCGCGGCGGCGCTGATGATGATCGGCGCCTCCCTCATTTGGACGACGGCGGCCCTGGCCGGGCCGACCGAGTTGACGGTGCGGATCGAGGGGAAGGAAAGGACCCTCTTCGAAGGTCCGATCCTGACCGAAGGCCACCAGATCCAGGCCCTGTCGGATACGCAGTCGCGGTCGTGCGACGCGACCAACAACCACGCCCACCCGGAAGCGATGGCGACGCCGACCGCGGCCGCCGTGGACGCGATGGAACTGACCGGCCAGGCCTGGGACGGCAACTGGTTCGACGGCTACGACGACTACTACCTGACCCAGTTCGGGGCCGATCACGAGGACCTCGGCGCGGGCCAGTACTGGGGCATCCTCGTCAACGGCGTCTTCACCCCGGTCGGCGGCTGCCAGTACGGCGACCGCGCGGGCGACGAAGTGCTCTGGGTCTACGACGCGTTCAGCGCCCGCAAGTTCCTCCGGCTGGCGGCCGCCGGCGACCCGACCGCCGCCCCGCGCACGCCGCTGCCGACCGCCTACGTCGAAGTCGGCCAACCGCTGAGCCTGTTGGTCGAAAGCTACGAAGGCGGCGGCTCGCCCGCCGAACGGGCCGCGGGCATCACCGTCGCCCCGGTCGAGACCGACCCCGCCGACGGCGACCAGACGGTCGAGGTCGGCGACTCCGCCGCGGTGGTGACGAACGGCGAAGGCGCCGCCGAAATCACCTTCGCGACGACCGGCTGGCACCGGATCAAGGCGCAGAAGGAAGCGGGCTTCATCCGCTCCAACCGCCTCGACGTCTGCGTCGAGCCGGAAGGCGGCGGTGGCTGTGGGCCGCGACCCGCGGACGCGCAGCTGCGCACGCCGCCGCGCTACGTCGAAGAACCGAAAAGCGGCGGCGAAGAACCCGCAGGTGGCGGCGAAGAAGAAGAGCCGAAAGCCGGAGGCGAGAAAGAAGCCGGCGGCGAAGAAGAAGAGCCGAAAGCCGGAGGCGAGAAAGAAGCCGGCGGCGACGACACGTCGAAGCCCCCGGCGATCGAGACGCCGAAGTCGGACCCGCCTCGATCCGCCACGACGAACGCGCTATCCGCGACGCCGCCGTCCAACGTCACCTCCCTCAGTCGCGCCGCGCTCGACCCCAAGGCGGGCACCGCGACCCTGAGCGTCACCGTCCCCGGCGCGGGCCACCTGACGCTGAGCGGCGCCAAGGTCCTCGCCACCTCCGTGGACACCGGTGCCGCCGGCACGGTCGAGCTGACGATCCGGCCCGCCAAGAAGCAGCGCCCCGCGCTCCGCCGCCACGGCAAGCTGCGGGTCGGGGTCAAGGTCTCGTTCACCCCGGCGGGCGGCGCGACCGCCACGTCCTGGCGCTCGGTGCTGCTGAAGGCTAAGGCCGGGAAGTAGGAAGTCGCCATCGCCGCCCGCTCCTGAGCGAGCGGGCGGCGATGGCGAGCTCGGCGGCGATCTGGCGCTCGCGCGCGGGGGAGACGCGGCCGCTGCCGCAGGAGGCGGTGAGGAGGCTGCGCGAGGGGTCGACCTCGATCTCGGCGAGCGCCTCGACCAGCCGGCGCGACGCGTCCTCCGCGCGCTCCTCGGAGGCGACGCGCATCGTGCCCCAGGCAATCCACCCGCCGGACGCGGCGAGGTCGCGCAGGACCGCGGCGCCTTCCCCGTCGACCGGGTCCAGGGCGAGGTCGAAGGAGAGCAGGTCCGGCCGGGCCCGGCCGACCACGTCCCACGGCACGTGACAGCAGAGGTGCAGCCCCCAGGCGGGGGCGACGGTGCGCAGCGGCTCCCAGGAGCGCTCGACCCCCTCGGTCCCGAAGACGCCGAGCGCCGGCTCGTCGACGACCAGGACGGCGTCGAGGCCGAGCGCGGCGAGCCGGGCGACCTGGCCGGACGCGTTGGCCGCCAGCCAGCGGGCGACCTCGACGGCGAGGTCGATCGCCCCCTCGCGTGACGGCCGGCTTCCCTGCTCGCGCTCCAGCGCGCAGGCGAGCGTCACCGGGCCGGTCACCTGCAGCTTCACCAGGCGATGGCGCGGCGGGCGCCGGCGCAGGGCGGCGACGAACGCGTCCCAGGCCGCCGGCCGCTCGCGGTCGCGCCCCGGCGACCAGCCGCAGCGGCCCGGGTCGGCGCCGAGCCACTCGCTGATCATGTCGCCCTCGAGTCGCGGCAGCTGCGGGCAGAAGGGCAGGCCGTAGGCGCCCGTCGCGTGGGCGACCGCCTCGGCCGGGTCGGTGAACGGCAGGCTGCCCACCCCGGTGGTGGTCCAGGCGGGCAGCCGGTCGAGGACGCTCATCAGGCCACCGCGACCGCGGCGCGACGGCGGTTGGCGGCGGCGACCATGTTGGTGAGCGCCGGGCGGACCTCCTCCCAGCGGCGCGTCTTCAGCCCGCAGTCGGGGTTGACCCAGAGGCGCTCGCGGCCGATCCGCGCCTCGGCGAGCTCCAGCAGCCCCTCGATCTCCTCGACCGAGGGCACCCGCGGCGAGTGGATGTCGTAGACGCCGGGGCCGATCTCGTTCAGGTAGGAGACGCCGTCGGTGAAGGCGTCCAGCACCTCCATGCCGGAGCGCGAGGCCTCGATCGACAGCACGTCGGCATCGAGCCGGATGATGTGCTCGATCATCTCGTTGAACTCCGAGTAACACATGTGGGTGTGGACCTGGGTCTCCGCCCGGGCGGGCGCGGTGGCGAGGCGGAAGCAGTCGACCGCCCAGCGCACGTAGTCGTCGCGCTCGGCCGCCCGCAGTGGCAGCCCCTCGCGCAGCGCCGCCTCGTCGACCTGGACGATCGCCGCCCCGGCCGCCTCGAGGTCGAGCACCTCGTCCTGGATCGCCAGGCCGATCTGCGTGCAGGTCTCCGAGCGCGGCTGGTCGTCACGGACGAACGACCACTGCAGGATCGTCACCGGCCCGGTCAGCATCCCCTTCATCGGCTTCTCGGTGCGCGACTGGGCGTAGCGCCACCAGTCGACCGTCATCGCCGCCGGCCGGGAGACGTCGCCGAAGAGGATCGGCGGCTTCACGCAGCGGCTGCCGTAGGACTGCACCCAGCCGTTGGCGGAGAAGGCGAAGCCGGCGAGCTGCTGGCCGAAGTACTCGACCATGTCGTTGCGCTCCGGCTCGCCGTGGACGAGCACGTCGAGGCCGATCTCCTCCTGGAAGGCGACCACCTCGTCGACCTGGGAGCGGATGAAGCGCTCGTAGGCGTCGGCGTCGATCCGGCCCTCGCGGAGGTTACGGCGGGCGGCGCGGATCTCGTCGGTCTGCGGGTAGGAGCCGATCGTCGTGGTCGGCAGCACGGGCAGGCCGAGCCGCTCCCGCTGCGCCGCGCGGCGCTCCTCGAACGGCGCCGGGCGGTCGTAGTCGGCGGCGGTGAGGGCGCCGACCCGCTCGCGCACCGCCGGGTCGTTGGTGTGGGACGAGGTGCGGCGGGCCGAGGCGACCGCGCGTCCGTCGGCGAGCAGCGCGTCCCGGTCGGCCTCCGGGTCGGCGGCGGCGCTCAGCGTGCGCAGCTCGGCGAGCTTCTCGACGCAGAAGGCGAGCCAGGGGCGGACCTCGGCGTCGATCCCCGCCTCGCGCGCCGCCTCGTGGGGGACGTGGAGCAGCGAGCAGGAGGGGGCGATCGTCACCCGCTCGGAGCCCAGCGCGGCGACCGCGGTGTCGATCCGGTCGAGCACCAGGTCCGGGTCGGCGGCCCAGACGTTGCGGCCGTCGATCACGCCGAGCGAGAGCCGCGTCGGCGCGTCGGCGAAGGCGGCGAGGGCGGGGGTGAGCTGTCCCGGCGCGCGGACCAGGTCGAGGTGGACTTCGGCGGGCGCCAAGGCGGCGAGCCGCTTCAGGACCGCCGGGTCGAGGCCCGCGAAGTAGGTGGCGAGGCAGAGCTCGGCGTCGCTTGCCGCGTCCAGCGCCGTCCAGGCTTTGGCGAAGGCGGCGACCTCGTCCGGCGCGCGGTCGAGGGCCAGACAGGGCTCGTCGATCTGGATCTCGGTCGCGCCCGCCGCCGCCAGCTCCCCGAGCAGCGCGACGTAGGCCGGGACCAGCGCGTCGAGCAGGTCGAGCGGCCGGTCGAGACCCTTGGAGAGGAGCAGGAAGCTGAGCGGGCCGAGCACCACCGGGCGCACCCGGGTCCCCAGCTCGGCGGCCTCGGCGAGCGGCCCGGTCCAGTGGTCGGCGCGCGGCTCGAAGCTCTGGTCCGGCTCCAACTCGGGCACCAGGTAGTGGTAGTTGGTGTCGAACCACTTGGTCATCTCCAGCGGCCGCCGCTCCTCGTCGCCGCGGGCGAGCACGAAGTAGTCGGCGAGCGAGCCGCGGTCGAGCGCCCCGTAGCGCGAGGGGATCGCGCCGAGCGCCCAGGCGGTGTCGAGGACGTGGTCGTAAAGGCTGAAGTCGCCGCAGGGGATCGCGTCGACCCCGGCCGCGGCGGCCCGTTTCCAGTTGGCGGCGCGGAGCGCGCGGGCGGTCTCGGCCAGCTCCCCCTCGCCGGTCTTCCCGGCCCAGTAGGACTCGAGGGCGAACTTCAACTCACGGTCGGGGCCCATGCGGGGAAGGCCCAGGACGGCGCTGCGTGGCATCGGTGACTCCTTGTTCCGGGCGGCCGTATCGCGAGCCGCGGTTTTCGGTGCCTCGCGGTTCTCCGCGGGGCGGAGTCGACAGGTCTTCGGGCTCGGACACCTCGCTTGACGGCGGCCTTCCCAGGCCCAAGGCCCAGTGGTCGTCGTCGACTCTGTGTCCCCACCGCTGCGCGCCAGCTCCGGACTTTGACCGGATTCCCTGACCCGAAACTCGGGTGCGATCGACTCCGCTCCAGACGATACCGCGTAGGACGCAGGTGCCTACGTCCGTCCGCCCCTCAGATGATCGATTCCAGGCCGGGACGGGACGTGCTTCGCGGCGCTCGCATCCGGATTGAGGGCCCCCGGGAGCGTGGTCGACCTAAGTAAACCTATGGCTAACGCAGGTCGACCACGCCCCCGTGAATGTCGACCGACACCCACGGAAGCGTGGACTTCTCACCATCTCCGGCGTCTTAGGGTGCCCTTATAAAACGCACCCCGCCCCCCTCGTCCAACACCCCCCGTCCCCAGAAAGGCCCCATGCACGTGCTCGCCTCCGTTTCGTCGGCGTTCTCTCGCGCCCGGCTTCTCCTCGTCGCGCCGGTCCTCCTCGCCGTCGTGGCACTCCTCGCCCTCGCGCCCCGCGCCCAGGCGGCGCCGACCGCGACCGGGCCCTCCGGCACCTACGCGGCGGGCGATGCGCAGATCAATACGGCGACGCCGCCGGCGACCCAATCGTGGCTGGTGAAAAACACCGGCACCGATCTGGTCTGGGTGGTCTCGAGCACGCTGGGCGGCACCGATCCAGACCAGTTCCTGCTGGCTGGGACGTGCGCGGAACGAGGCGAATCGAAACCGCTGGCGGCGAACGAGACCTGCACCGTTGTGGTCGGCCTCCTGCCGACCGGTACCGGCCCGAAGAGCACCGTCCTGACGACGGTGACCAACGGTCCCATCTTCACCACGGAAGTCTGCCAGCTGGTGTCCCCGCTCGACAACGACGACGGCACGGCCCGGGTCCAAGTCTTCGGCCGCGGCCGCAGCTACGACGCGGAAGGGGTGCATGCGCCGAACTGAGGGGGCGGGGGCCCGGGCCAAGGGACGCAAGGGCTTGCGGCGAGCGCGGCCGTCTCGACCACGGCCCGGGCAGGCTGTGGCCGTGGCCGAGACGGCCGGGTTCGTGGGGAGTGATGAGGGATCGTGCCGCGCGGGTCACGGGAGAGGGACGGATCCGTGACAAGACTCGCGAGTCGTGTGAGAGATGCCGGGAACGTCACCCTTCCGCGCGACTTCTTCAGAGGCTCAGGGGCTCGACACAGGCGCGGGCGACCCTCGTTAGCCATGGGTTAACTAGGGTCGCCCGCGCCCTGTCGGGCCGCGCGGAAGGGTGACGGAAGTCCGACCTTTGTGCCGGACCCGCGCCGGGTGTTTCACGAACCCCTCACGTCCTGGGCGTCTCATGGCGGTCACAGGCAGCCAGGACCGCCATGAGACGCCCAGGACCAAACTCGGACGGCCTTCAACCCTCGGCGGGGCGGGCGAGGATCTCGGCGACGGCCTTGGGGACGGTGAGCTCGCCGGCGGCGACCGCGGCGCGGGCGGTCGCGACCGCGTCGGGGATGCCGTCGCCTTCGGCGAAGCGCTCCAGGATCGCCTCCTCGAGCAGGGCGTCGAACCAGCGGGTGAGCTGGGCGGCGCGGCGGCGGGCGAGGCCGCCGTCGGTGGCGAGGAAGGCGCGGTGCTCGGTGACCTGGGTCCAGAGGTCATCGAGGCCGGTGCCCTCGGCGGCGCTCATGGTGAGGACCGGGGTCGCCCAGCCGGGGGTCGAGGGGGGCAGGAGCCGGAGGGCGCGGCGATAATCGGCGGCGGCGCGTTTGGCCAGCGTGACGCGCTCGCCGTCGGCCTTGTTGACCGCGACCACGTCGGCCAGCTCGACGATCCCGCGCTTGATCCCCTGCAGCTCGTCGCCCGCTCCGGGGACCAGCAACAGCGCCACGCAGTCGACGATCTCGGCCAGCTCCACCTCCGACTGGCCGACGCCGACCGTCTCCACCAGGACCACGTCGAAGCCCGCCGCTTCGCAGAGCAGGATCGCCTCGCGGGTCCGGCGCGCGGTGCCGCCGAGGACGCCTCCGGAGGGGGTGGGGCGGATGAAGGCCTCGCTCGCCGAGAGCTTCTGCATCCGCGTCTTGTCGCCGAGGATGCTGCCGCCGGTGCGGGCGCTGGAGGGGTCGATGACGAGGACCGCGACCGTGTGGCCCCGCTCGATCAGCCAGAGGCCGAGCGCCTCGATCGCGGTGCTCTTGCCCGCGCCGGGGACGCCGGTGAGCCCGAGCCGGGTGGCGCCGCCGGTGGCGGGGAGGAGGCGGGCGATCAGCTCCTGGGCCGATTCGCGGTCGTCGCGGCGGCGGCTCTCGGCCAGCGTGATCGCGCGGGAGAGGGAGGTGCGGGCGCCGTCCCTGATCCCGGCCTCGAGCTCGGCGATCGGCGGGCGCCGCGGCATCAGCTCGCGGCGGCGTCGGGCAGCTCGAGCTCGTGGCGCTCGATCAGCAGTTCGAGCAGGTCCGCGGCCGCCTCGGAGATCACCGTTCCCGGCGGGAAGATCGCGTCGGCGCCGGCTGCGCGCAGCGCCTCGAAGTCCTGCGGCGGGATCACCCCGCCCGCGACGACCAGGATGTCGGGACGGCCGACCTCCTCCAGCGCCTGGCGCAGCGCTGGCACCAGCGTCAGGTGGCCGGCGGCGAGGGTGGAGACGCCGACGATGTGGACGTCGGCTTCGACCGCCTGGCGGGCGACCTCCTCCGGCGTCTGGAAGAGCGGGCCGATGTCGACGTCGAAGCCGAGGTCGGCGAAGGCGGTGGCGATCACCTTCTGGCCGCGGTCGTGGCCGTCCTGGCCCATCTTCGCGACGAGGATGCGGGGGCGGCGGCCCTCCTGGGCGTCGAAGGACTCGACCAGCGCCTTGGTCCGCCGCAGCTGCTCGGCGCCGTCGCCCACCTCGCGACTGTACACGCCGGCGATCGAGCGGATCTCGGCCGCGTGGCGGTCGTAGACGCGCTCCAGGGCGAAGCTGATCTCGCCCACCGTGGCGTGCGCGCGGGCCGCCTCGACCGCAAGCTCCAGCAGGTTCCCCTTCTTCTCCGCCGCCGCCTCGGTCAGCCGTGCGAGCGCCAGTTCGCAGGCGTCGGCGTCGCGCTCGCGCCGTAGCCGCTCGAGCTTCGCGATCTGGGCCTTCAGCACCGCGCTGTTGTCGATTTTCCGCACGTCGATGCCGGGGTCGTCGGCGGGCTGGAAGCGGTTGACGCCGACCACGATCTGCTTGCCGGAGTCGATCCGCGCCTGCGTTTTCGCCGCCGCCTCCTCGATCCGCAGCTTCGGCGTGCCCTCGTTGATCGCCGCGGTCATCCCGCCCAGGCCTTCGACCTCCTCGATGTGGGCGAGCGCCCGCTGCGCCAGCTCGGCGGTCAGCCGCTCGACGTAGTAGCTGCCGCCCCAGGGGTCGACGACCTTGGTCGTGCCGCTCTCCTGCTGGAGGAAGATCTGGGTGTTGCGGGCGACTCGCGCGGTGAAGTCGGTCGGCAGCGCCAGCGCCTCGTCGAGCCCGTTGGTGTGCAGGGACTGGGTGTGGCCCTGGGTCGCCGCCATCGCCTCGACGCAGGTGCGGATCGCGTTGTTGAAGACGTCCTGGGCGGCGAGGCTCCAGCCGGAGGTCTGGCTGTGGGTGCGGAGGGAGAGCGAGCGCGGGTTCTGCGGCTCGAACTGGCGCATCAGGTTCGCCCACAGCAGGCGCCCGGCGCGCATCTTCGCCACCTCCATGAAGAAGTTCATCCCGATCGCCCAGAAGAAGGAGAGGCGCGGCGCGAATTTGTCGATGTCGAGCCCGGCGGCGATCCCGGCGCGCACGTACTCGACCCCGTCGGCGAGCGTGTAGGCGAGCTCCAGGTCGGCGCTCGCCCCGGCCTCCTGCATGTGGTAGCCGGAGATCGAGATCGAGTTGAAGCGCGGCATCTCGCGCGAGGTGTAGGCGAAGATGTCGGAGATGATCCGCATCGAGGGCTCGGGCGGATAGATGTAGGTGTTCCGCACCATGAACTCCTTGAGGATGTCGTTCTGGATCGTCCCCGAGAGTTGCTCGTGCGGGACGCCCTGCTCCTCGCCGGCGACGATGAAGAGGGCGAGGATCGGGAGCACGGCGCCGTTCATCGTCATCGAGACGCTCATCTGATCGAGCGGGATGCCGTCGAACAGGGTCCGCATGTCGAGGATCGAGTCGATCGCCACCCCGGCCATGCCGACGTCGCCCGCGACCCGCTCGTGGTCGGAGTCGTAGCCGCGGTGGGTGGCGAGGTCGAAGGCGACCGAGAGCCCTTTCTGACCGGCGGCGAGGTTGCGGCGGTAGAAGGCGTTCGACTCCTCCGCGGTCGAGTAGCCCGCGTACTGGCGGATCGTCCACGGCTGGTTCACGTACATCGACGGATAGGGGCCGCGCAGGTAGGGGGCGAACCCCGGCATCGTGCCGAGGAAGTCGATCCCTTCGAGGTCCTCGGAGGTGTAGACGGACTCGACCTCGATCCCCTCCGGCGTGTCCCAGGTCGGCTCGGCCTCTTCGCCGGTGATCGCCGCCGCTTCCGCCTCGGCCGCGGCGAGGACGCGCCGGGCGGTCTCGCTCTCGACCGGCTCGGCCTGGACCCCGCGCAGGTCGATCGCGGTGAAGTCGGGGATCTCGGTCACGCCGGCTCCCCCTCGTGGTCGAGATCGTCGAGCAGAGAGCCGAGGCGCGCGACCATGTCGATCCCTTCGCTCACGGCCCCGTCGGCGCCGAGCTCGGCGGCGCGCTCCGGGTCGGCCGCGGCGGCGGCGAGGACCACGGTGCGGGCGCCGGCCTCGCGCAGGGCCATGACCGCGGCGGCGAGCGCGGTGTCCTCCTCGTCGTCGGAGGCGCAGATCGCGGCGAGGGCGGCGCCGCTCTCGCGCAGGGTCGGGCCGAAGGCGGCGGCGTCCTCGACCGCGCCGCTCTCGACCGTCTCGATCCCGGCCACCTCGAAGAACCCCTTGGCCCAGGTGGCGGCGGTGTTGTGGCGGGCGAGCGGGCCGACGCAGGCGAGGAAGGCGCGGGTCGGGGAGGCGCCGGACTCGCCGCGGCGGCGCAGGGCCTCGAAGGCTTCGCTGTCGCGACGGGCACCGAGCGGCAGGGCGGCGAAGGGCTCGGCACCGAGCGCGGCGGCGATCTCGTCGATGCGGGCGCCGTCGGCGGCCAGCTCGGTCGCCGCGCGGAGGCGGTCGGCGGGTGCGGGCGGCGTGCCCGGCAGCGGCCGCGCACCGGCGGCGAAGCGCTCCAATTCGGCGGCGACGAGCGCGCCCCGGTCGACCTCCTCCGGCTCGACCGTGCGCTCGTCCAACAGCGGGAAGATGTTGACGCCGGTCAGCTTGCGGGTGCGGTGGGCGAGCTCCTCGTAGCGGCGCTCGGCGCTGTGGGCGAGCATCTCGGCGACGCGGCCGCCACGCAGCGCGGCGAGGGCGCCGCCCGCCCGCTCGATCGCCTGGAACTCCTGCCAGGCGACGGCGGCGAGGGCGTCGGTCAGCGACTCGACGTACCAGGCGCCTCCGGCCGGGTCGGCCACCCGGTCGAGCGAGGACTCGGCCATCAGGATCATCTGCGTGTTGCGGGCCATCCGCCGGCCGAGCGCGCCGGGGGTGCCGATCGCGGAATCGAAGGGGGCGACGGTGACCCCGTCGGCGCCGCCGGTCGCCGCGGCGAAGGCGGCCGTCGTGCCGCGCAGCATGTTCACCCAGGGGTCGACGGCGCTCACCATCCGTTCCGGGGTGCGGGCGTAGGTGGGGGAGAAGCGTCGCTCGGCCGGCACGCGGCAGGACTCGAGCACGCGCGCCCAGACGCGGCGGGCGGCGCGGAACTTGGCGATCTCCATGAACTGCTCGGGGCCGACCGCGAGCGTGAACTCGATCCGCCCCGCCGCCACCGCCGGCGGCACTCCGGCCCGCTCGCAGGAGCGCAGGTACTCGACCCCGGTCGCCAGCGCGAGGCCGAGCTCCTGGGTCGCGGTGGCGCCCGCGTCGACCCAGGCCCGGGTGTCGACGGCGAGGGCGCGCAGGCGGGGCGAGGGCGCGGCGGCGACCTCGGCGACGAGCGCGCCGCCGGCGTCGACCGCGGCCTCCGGCGCCTCGGCGAGGAAGCCGTCGCGGGCCAGGGTCCCGATCGGGTCGAGGCGCAGCGAGGCGGTGACCGCGTCGCCCTCGATCCCGCGCCGCGCCAGCAGCGCCGCCAGCAGGCCGCCGGCGGCGATCGCGCTCGCGCCCGCGTCGAGCGCCACCGGCGCGAGTTCGAGGTAGACGCCGGCGAGCGCCGCGTCGAGGTCGTCGACGGTCGAGATCGCGGCACCGTCGACGCCGCGGTTCTCGGCGAACCCGTCGCTGCCCGGCGCGTCGCCGAGGCGGGCGGCGAGGTCGAGGCGCAGCAGCGTCGAGGTCATCCCGCCTTCGAGGTCGTCGACGATCCCCGCGTTCAGCGCCTCGCGGCGCGGGTGGCCGTGCTCCTGGCGCATGTCCCAGCGGCGCCGGCGCCGGCCGCAGCGGACGAAGGGCGCCGCCGCCGGCACCCCGCCCGGATCGGGCGCGAGCGCGTCGGCGGCGGTGTAGAGCCAGCTCAGGTCGACGCCCTCGTCGGTCGCCGTCGCGGTCTCGATCGGCTTGCCGCGGGTCGCCGCCTCGAGCCAGGCGGCGAGGTCGACGGAGTCGAAGTCCCTCGCCAGATCGCTCACCGGGACGCCTCCGTCGAGGGGCCGGGGATCCGAAGTCGGGTGTCTTGCTCGCTGGCGGTAGGTCTGATCGGCACCGCGGTAGCCCCATCGCTCGTGGAGTCGCAGGTCGTGCCACGGCCGGTCTACTGGCTCCCGGCTCCGCGCTCCGCCTCGCCTTCCCGGGTCCGTCCCAGTGGCTGGATGAGGCTTTGCTTGCCGGTCACAGTGGCGAGGACCACGTCGGATTCACACCGACTTCCCGTTCACCGCGGCGGCCGGGAGCTTAGTCGAGATGGGTCGGCGGGGACGTGGTACCTTGCCGACGCTCACGTGCACGGGGAACTCCGGTGTGAATCCGGGACTGACGCGCAGCGGTGAGGGTGACAAACGGATCGCAGGTCCACTGAGCCGAGAAAAAGAAGGCTTGGGAAGGAGATCCGGGCGGCTGAACCCGAGTCCGAACATCCGATCGTGAGGAGTTTCGATCGTCTCGCGAATAGACGGCGGACCCATGATCGTGATCGTGGTGTCGCCGTTCCGGACAAGGGAGCAGCGACATGCGACGAGTGTGGTTCTGGTGCGCGATTGCGTCCTTCCTCGGCGCGCTCGCCCCCTGGCCCGTGGTGGCCGGGGCGGCGGTCACCGAAGCGCAGGTCCAGGAAGCGACCGGCAAGGCGACCGCCTGGTTCCGCGCCCAGCAGCAGCCGACCGGCGCGCTCGGTCCCAACGGCGGCCTCGATCCGGCGTGGGCGTTCCTCGGGCTGGCCGGCGTCGGCGTCAACGCCGCGGACCTGACCACCGGACCGGGGCAGCCGAGTGCCCAGGACTACTACCTGGGACTGTGGACCGGCGCCAGCGACAACCCCTGGACCAGCACCGGCTTCCCCCAGGCCAGCGACTACGAGCGGGTGATCCTGCTCGCCGAGGCGGCCGGGCTCGACCCGCTGCGGCTGTCCCCCGGGCAGAACCTTCTCGCCAAGCTCGCGCGCTTCGACCACGGCGGCTATTTCGGGCTGAAAGGCACCTTCAACCAGACGATGTTCGCGTCGATCGCGCTCGGCCGACTGCCGGTGCCGAGCTGGCTGACCGAGCAGGTGGCCGAGAACATCGAAGCCAACGCGCACGAAGACGGCGGCTGGACCTTCTCGGTCGTGGAAAGCCAGGAAGCCTACGAACGGCCGGGAGAAGTCGACCTGACGGGCGCGGCGATCGCGGGCCTCTGCGGGGCGGGCAGGACCAGCCAGTCGCCCGCCGTCGCGGCGGGGATCGCCTTCCTCGAAGCCAGACGCTCGCCGCTGACCGGGCAGATCGGCAACATCGACAGCACGAGCTGGGCGCTCGACGGACTGGGTGCCTGTGGGGTCGTCCGCGGCTCCTCGGAATGGACCGCCGGTGACGAGCAGACGGTCGAATGGCTGCTCGCCCAGCAGCTGAGCGAAGGCGCCTGGCCGTCGAACGGCATCGCCAACTACTACGCGACCCAGGACGCCTTGCGCGCGCTCGCCGACCCCGGCTTCGCCGCCGGACCGCCGCCGCGTGAAGACCCCGCCGAACCGGCGCGCCGGCAGCCGCCGAGCGTCGCGGCGGGGACGCCGGTCCCGACCGTGCTCGCGATCAACTCGGGCTTCGGCAGCATCCAGCTCTGCTCGACCACGGCGCCCACCGGGGCGACGCTGCCCGAAGTGCTCGCGGCGGCCCAGGCCGAAAGCAGCCCGGCCAACTGCGTGAGCGGGTTCAAAGCCGGAGCCGAAGGCGTGACCAGCATCAACGGCGCCGTCGCCCGGCCGGGTTCCGGCGGCGGCTGGAAATTCAGCCTCGACGGCGGCGCCGAGCAGGCCGCCGCGGACCAGACCGTCGGGTTCGGCCGGGTCGTCGGCCTGCGCCTGGATCAGCCATCGGCGCTGATCGTCTCCGCGACGTCTCTGGAATTCGAACCGGCCAACGTCGGCGAAGCGGACGGCACGCTCCAGGTGAGCGTCGCCAACCACACCGAAGCCGAAATCGGCACCGGGGCGGCGGCGATCTCCGGCCCGGCGGGAGGCGACTACTCGATCGTCGCCGACGGATGCGCCGGATCGCTGCCGACCAACGTGACCTGCGCCGTGACGGTCGCCTTCACCCCCGGCGCCGCGGGCGAACGGGCCGCGACCCTGGAGATCCCGGTCGAAGGCCAGGAAGCGGTGACGGTCGCGCTCCGCGGCGAAGGCATCCTCCCGCCGCCGGAACCGGAAGGGGAAGACAAGGCTGAAACGCCCCCGGTCGACACGCCGCCCGCAGACACGTCCCCCGGGACCGGCACCACCACGACCCCGCCGCCGACCGGCGCCCAGCCACCGGCCGCCGCCCCCGTCCTGGTCGGGATCACGCGGTTGAACCCCTCCGGGCTGCGGCTGACGGTGAGCGCTCCCGGCACGATCACGATCCGGATCGCCCGCGCCGTCGGCTCGGGGCGCGGCAGTCACTGGCGAAAGGTGAAGACGCTCGCCGTGAAGGCCGCCAAGGCGGGTCCGGTCACGGCGAGGTTCCCGCGCCTTTCCCCGGGCCGCTATCGCGTCACGGTCGTCCTCCCCGACGGCAGGAGCTTGAACCGCAACTTGACCATTCCCACCCGAAAGGCGAGGCACGCATGACCCTCCGGCGATCGATTCCGATGATCAAGGCGCTCGGGGTCCTGGCGGCGGTCGTGCTGCTCGGCCTGCTTCCGGCCGCCGCCGCGAGCGCGGCGAGCGCGCCGGGGAAGGTGTTCGCCTGGGGCGAAGACAGCAGGGGCCAGCTCGGGCTCGGCCCAGGCTCGCCCCTGTGTCGGATCGTCCTCAGCGAAGGAGAAGAAGAACGGCCGTGCGTGTCGACGCCGACCGCCGTCCCGGGAGTGACCACGGCCACCGAAGCCTCGGTCGGCGAATACCACAACCTGATCCTCGAGGCCGACGGGACGGTCCTGGCCGCCGGGAGCGACGAATACGGACAGCTCGGCGACGCCGGGACGACGGATCGCTCCACCTTCGCGCCGGTCTCGGGCATCACCACGGCGAAGCAGATCTCGGCCGGCCGGAACTTCAGCCTCGCGCTGCTGGAAAACGGTCAGATCATGGCGTGGGGCGAAAACTCGGAGGGCCAGCTCGGCGCGGGGGAAGTCATCTTCGGCGAAGTCTTCGGCCCCGAGACCTGCGAAGGCTCGGCGTGCGGCCTGACGCCGATCGCGGTCCCCGGCATCGGCACCGCCACCCAGGTCGCGGCGGGCGAAAGGTTCGCCCTCGCGCTGCTCGCGAACGGCCAGGTGATGGCCTGGGGGGAAGGCGCCCGGGGGCAGCTCGGGAACGGCACCCAGGCGAGCCCGTCGCCCGTCCCCGGCCCGGTCGACCTCTCCGGGTTCTCCTCCAGACCGGTCGAAGTCGCGGCCAAGGGCGAAACGGCTTTCGCGCGGCTCGAAAACGGCGAAGTGATCGGCTGGGGGGATCGCGAATACTGCGCGGCCATCGGGGACGGCGGCAACGAAGGGTTCGCGTCCACGCCGGTCAAGGTCGACCTTCCCTCCGCGGCGACGCAGATCTCGGCCGGCCTCAACGACAGCCTGGCGACGCTGGCGAACGGCACCGTCGCGGCCTGGGGCTGCAACGTCTTCGGCGAACTGGGCATCGAAGGCGTCGCGGAAGCCGCCACTCCTCAGGTCATCCCCGGCCTTGGTGGGGTGGTGGAAGTCGCCGCCAACTACACGCGGGGTTTCGCCCGCACCAGCGACGGTGGCGTGAAGGCCTGGGGTCGCGGCTACTTCGGCCTCGGCGACGGCGGGACGGGCAGCAGCCCCACTCCTGTGTCGACGGTCTTGGGTGGGGTGGGGGCGCTCGCGCAGGGCGCGGACGCCGAAAGCTCGCTGGCGGTCGTCCCCCTCGTCTTGAGCGCCAGCCCGGCGACGGTCGCCTTTCCGACCCAGGCGCAAGGCACGATCGGCGCCGACCGGACGGTCACCGTGTCGGCCGGCCCCGACCCGCTGCAGGTAAGGGCGGTGCGGACCACCGGGGCCGACGCCTCGGACTTCATCGTCACGGGCGACCAGTGCGGCGGCGAGACCCTGGAACCGGGCGAGGAATGCACGGTCGCGGTGCGGTTCGCCCCGGTCGCCACCGGGCCCCGGGCGGCGACGCTCGTGGTCCGCACCGATGCCGCGAGCGATCCCGAAGTCTCCCTGAGCGGCGAAGGCGGCGCCCCGGCGGTGGGCGAAAAGGGAGACCCGGGGCAGCCCGGCGCGAAGGGCGACCCCGGCGAAGCGGGGCCGAGCGGTTCCCAGGGGGAACCGGGCCGCGACGGAGCCCAGGGCAAGGCCGGAGACGCCGGACCTGGCGGGGCGACGGGCGCCGCGGGAGCGCAGGGAGCGCCGGGTCCGCGCGGCCCAGCCGGGCACGACGCGACGGCGGTCTGCAGGTTCGCCAAGAACGGCCGCAAGGTGACCTGCTCGGTCCAGGTGAAAGGCAAGAGGTCCGGTGGTGACACTCGGGCCAGGCTGACGCGGAACGGGCGCACCTTCGCCCGCGGCCCGCTGGCCGGACTGCGTCCGCTGCGGGCTCTCCACCGTGGCGCCTACACCCTCCGGTTCAACTTCGGCGGTCAGCCCGTGTCCGTTCCGGTGCGGCTGCGCTGAGGGCAAACCGATCAACCATCAGAGGGAGATTCGAATGATGCGTATGAGGAAGAGGTCGACAAGAGGTGCGGCCTTGGCTTTGGCCGTCGGGCTGTCTGCGTTGCTGGCGATCCCGGTGCAGGCGCTCGCCAACTCGACCGTGAAGGTGACGGTCGTGGGCAAGACCTCGATGCTGCTGCCGCCGACCACGGTCGAAATCGGCACCGGCGCGAGCGAAGCGACGACCTGGAACGGGATCGGCACGATGCCGCATTCCTGTCCGGACAACACCGCCTACCAGGCGATCGAGAAGGCCGTCAAAGGCAATTGGGATCGCGAACTGTTCGTCAGTTCGATCCTCGGCGAACCGATCAGCTGGGAACCGAACGAAGAATATTGGGCGATCTATTTCGACAACAACTACGGCGAATATGGAACCTGCGAACAGGTGATGAAAACCGGTGACACGGTCCTGATGCAGGCCGTCGTCTCCGGTCCCGAATCGGAAGGCTACGTGCCGCAGTCGATCCCGATCGAACTCGCACTGGTCACGCCCGCCACCGGCAAAGTGGAAAAAGGCAAATCGATCACGGTGCACCTCACCGAGTGGAAGCCGACGACCACGATCGGCGTGGAAGAACCGGTCGGTTCCGGACACTGGGTGATCCCGCCGAGCGAACACCTGAACGCGGCGGGCTACACGGTGAAGATCGGCGCCGCCGAAGCGGTCACCAACCTCGCCGGCGAAGCGACCCTGACGCTGAACGCCACCGGCAAATTCAGCGCCGAAGCCAGCATGCCCGGGAGCACCAAAAACTACAGCCGCAGCGCCCCGGTCGCTGTGTGCGTGTACCCGGTCGGCGAATCCAAAAAATGCTGACCTGACGCAAGATTACCTTGGGCTCCAGCCCGCCCAGCGCGTGAAGCAGGTCTGCGAACTGTCACGTTTCATGTGGCGCGAGTGGCCGAGGCCGGTCGGCGCGAGCGCAGTGCCTGACCGTCGCGGTCCGACCCTCCGCCAGCTGTTCCTTATGGGCCTCAGGGGACCATAAGGAACAGCTGGGCGGGCACGCTTTTGAAATTAGCGACGCGTCGTGGCCCACCCACTTGATGCTCCCGGCTGCTCCTTGGCGGCCGCCCGGCCTGGTTCACTCGGCGGCGATGGACGAGATTGCCGCCAACCGCTATCCCGCGATCACGATCCGGAAGCTGTTGGTGCAGAGAGTGTTGTCCGATGAGGTCATCGACGCCGACCGCCCCGTTCTGAGCTACCCGTGCACTAGACGTCCAAGAGAGCGCTGGTACTTCGAAAACACCGTCGACATGGAGAAGCTGAAGCGCCTCGCGGATTTCCTGATCCACAGCTTTGTCTTTGTGGTGCGGCCTCAGGAGAGCGGCACTTTCGAGGACGCGCGGGTCTTCTTCAACTCGGATCGCAACCAGGACAAGTGTGTCTACGGGATCCGGGCCGCCGAATTCACCGCGATCGTCGAGGAGGTGATCGACGATGAGATCGCCTACCGGATCACCGACCCGTCGACCGGTCGGCATCACCAGCACGACTGGGCCTGGGTCCGACAGAAACGCGAAGCCGAGGAAGCGGAGGACCGCCGGCGGTTTGCTGACCTGAGTCAGGCCGAATCGGGCGTGGGCAGCTGAGCTTCACCGCATTTTGCGAGGGTCCCGCCACCCGGGGACGTCCGACAAGGTTCGTACCTTCGTCGGTGCCCGTGATAGCGGGTGGCGCGGTGCTCAGCGAAGTCCGGTTAGATCCCGGCGCTGTCCCGCAACGGTAAGGCTCCCCACGGGGAGACGAGCCCGGTCGCCTGACCTGCGTCGTTGGAAAGTCCTCGGAAGAAGGGCTGCCCAAGACGGCGCTGTTCCACCGCCTGGTCTCCCTTCCTCCGAGCTACCGGAGGAAGCCGATGCAGAAGACTTACACGCTGGGGACCAGGACCTTCGTCCTCGATCAGGGCAAGGCCGAGGAGGCGCTCGCGGCGAAGCGGGTGATCGGCGGGCGAGAGACGATGACTTTCAACCTGCTGCCGTTGCGCTACGGCTGGGCCTACGAACTGTACCGGACGATGAAGGCGAACCACTGGGAGCCCGAGGACGTGCCGATGCAGAAGGACGTCGAGCAGTGGCGCGACCCGGCGGCGCTGTCGGACGTCGACCGTTGGATCGTCCGGATGGGCGTCGGTTACTTCTCCGCCGCGGAGGGGATCGTCGGCGACAACATCATCCACGTCGTCCGCGAGCTGATGACCGCCTCGGAGCTGAAGCTGGTGCTCGGCCGCCACGCGCACGAGGAGAACATCCACGCCGACTCGCTGCTCTACATGATCTCCTCGCTGGGGATCGACCCGCACGAGTGCGAGGCGATGTTCGACGACGTGCCGACGATCGTCGCCAAGAACGAGTTCGTCACCCGGGTGTCGCGCGAACTGCGTCGCGACCTCGACCTCGCCGACCCGGCGGCGAAGAAGCTCCTGGCCCGCAACGTCTTCGTCTTCGGCCAGTGCATGGAGGGGACCCAGTTCTACGGGCTCTTCGGGATGATCCTGTCGCTCTACCGGCAGGGGAAGCTGACCGGGATCGGGACGATGTTTCGCTACACGCTGCGGGACGAGTCGAACCACATCGAGCTCTTCCGTCGGCTCTTCCTCGAGCTGATCGCCGAGAACCCGGAGATCTGGGACGACGCCTTCAAGGCCGAGCTGCGGGCGCTGATGGCGGAGGCGGTGGCGCTGGAGAAGGCGTTCATCGCCGACTGCCTGCCGGTCGAGGGAGTCGGCCTCTCCGCCGCCGAGTTCTCCGGCTACATCGACTACATCGCCGATCGCCGCTTGCAGGGGATCGGCCTCGAGCCCCTGGTCGGCGGGGTCGAGAACCCGCTGCCGTGGCTGGCCGAGCTGATGGACGTGCGCAAGGAGCAGAACTTCTTCGAGGGACGGGTCACCGAGTACCAGAAGACCGCCGCCCTGGCGATGGCCGCCGACGACGAACTGTGATGGACGACGAAAGGAACCTGGAGATGAACATGGCCGACGACACGATGAAGCTGATCCGGCGCTCGGGGCAGATCGTCGCGTGGAACGGGGGCAAGATCGAGATCGCGGTGGCGAAGGCGTTCGACTCGCTCGGCCGTGACCCGCGACCGGCGACGGCGCTCGCCGCCCGGGTCGGGGAGCGCGCCCGCGCCCTCGGCGTCGCCTACGTCGACATCGAGACGGTCCAGGACCTGGTCCAGGAGGAGCTGGTGCTGGGCGGCCACATGCGGGTCGCCGAGCGCTACATCGTCTACCGCGCCGAGCGCTCGACGCTGCGCTCGCGGATGGCCGCGGAGGGCGACGCGCCGCCGCGCCCGGCCCCGCTGACGATCCGCGAGGCCGACGGCACCGAGGCGGTCTGGGACGGCGAGGACCTGCGCCCGCGGATCGGCTTCGCCTCGATCGGGCTCGACCTCTCCTTCGACGCGGAGCGCCTGGAGACCGAGCTGCGCCGCTCGATCCAGCCGGGCATCGGCCGCGCCGAGCTGGCCAAGCTCATCGTCCTGAACGCGAAGGCGCTGGTCGAGCGCGACTCCGACTACTCACGCTTCGCCGGCCGCGTCCTGCTCACCTACGTCTACGAGGAGACGCTCGAGTGGAGCATCGTCCGCGACGGCGTCGGCGGCCTGCGCGAGGCGCACCGCCGGGCGCTCCGCCCGCTGCTCGAGCACGGCGTGGAGATCAAGCGGATCGACGCGCGCCTCCTCGATTACGACCTCGACCGGCTCGCCGCGGCGATCGACCCGAGCGCCGACCTCGACTTCGACTTCCTCGGCCTGCAGACGCTCTACGACCGGTACCTGATCGTCGACAAGACGGGGGAGCGGCCACGCCGGCTGGAGGCGCCGCAGCTCTTCTGGCTGCGGGTGGCGATGGGCGTCTGCCTGGCGGAGCGCGAGGAGGAGCGGGAGGAGCGCGCGCTCGACCTCTACGCCGCTTATAAGGAGCGCCGGTTCTGCTCCTCGACGCCGACCCTGTTCAACGCCGGCACCCCGCGTTCGCAGCTGTCCTCCTGCTACCTCTACGTCATCCAGGACACGCTGACGTCGATCGTCGGCCGCGGCATCGCCGAGAACGCGATGTGCTCGAAGTGGGCGGGCGGCCTCGGCGGCTCCTGGACCAAGGTGCGCGGCACCGGGTCCCACATCGAGTCGACCAACGGCGAGAGCCAGGGCCTGGTCCCGTTCCTGAAGCTGCACAACGACCAGCTCGTCGCGGTGAACCAGGGCGGCAAGCGGGCGGGCTCCGGCTGCGCCTACCTGGAGAGCTGGCACAACGACGTCTTCGACTTCCTCGAGCTGCGCCGCAACACCGGCGACGACCGCCGCCGCACCCACGACATGAACACCGCCAACTGGGTGCCCGACCTGTTCATGCGGCGGATGGAGGCGCGCGAGCACTGGACCCTGTTCCGCTCCAACGACGTGCCGGACCTGCACGAGAAATACGGCAAGGAGTTCGAGCGGCTCTACCTGGAGGCGGAGGCGCGCGCGGAGGCCGGGGAGATCTTCGGCCGGCGGGTCGAGGCGCTGGAGCTGTGGAAGTCGATGCTGAAGATGCTGTTCGAGACCGGGCACCCCTGGATCACCTTCAAGGACGCCTGCAACGTGCGCAGCCCGCAGGACCACGCGGGCGTCGTCCACAGCTCCAACCTCTGCACCGAGATCACGCTGAACACGAGCGAGGAGGAGACCGCGGTCTGCAACCTCGGCTCGGTCGTGATCGACCGCCACCTGACGGCGGAGGGGGAGATCGACCACGAGAAGCTGCGGGCGACGGTGCGGGTCGCGGTGCGGGCGCTCGACGACGTGATCGACGTCAACTTCTACCCGACCGAGGCGGCGCGGACGGCGAACGAACGGCACCGCCCGGTCGGCCTCGGCGTGATGGGCCTCCAGTACGCGCTCTACGAGAAGGGGATCGAGTTCGGCTCGCCGGAGGCGGTCGAGTTCTCCGACGAGATGATGGAGGCGATCGCGATCTACGCCTACGAGGCGTCCTCCGACCTCGCCGCCGAGAAAGGCCGCTACCGCTCCTACGCGGGCTCCAAGTGGGACCGCGGCCTGTTGCCGCAGGACACCGTCGACCTGCTCGAAGCCGAGCGCGGCGCGCCGGTCGAGGTGCCACGTGGCGGCAGGCTCGACTGGGCCCCGGTGCGGGCGAAGATCGCCGCCCAAGGGATGCGGAACTCGAACGTGATCGCGATCGCCCCGACGGCGACGATCGCCAACATCATGGGCACCTCGCCCTGTATCGAGCCGATCTACAAGAACCTGTTCGCGAAGTCGAACCTCTCCGGCGACTTCACCATCCTCAACCCCTACCTGGTCCGCGACCTGAAGGCGGCGGGCCTCTGGAACGAGGAGATGGCGGCGCAGATCAAGTACTTCGACGGCGACCTGGCCGAGATCCCGATGGTGCCCGAGGAGGTCAAGCGCCGCTACCGCACCGCCTTCCAGATCGAGCCGGAGTTCCTGGTCGACGCGGCGGCGCGGCGGCAGAAGTGGATCGACCAGTCCCAGTCGCTGAACCTGTTCCTGGCCGCGCCGGACCTCAAGTCGATGAGCCACATGTACCGGCGCGCCTGGCGGGTCGGGCTGAAGACGACCTACTACCTGCGGACGATGGGCGCGTCGGGCATCGAGAAGGCGACGGTGAGCGCTCCGGTTGAGGCGCGGGAGCCGACGCCGGCGGCTCCGCCAGAGCCGACGGCGGCCGGTCCGACCCCCGAGGAGATTCAGGCCTGCTCGATCGAGGCGATGCGGACCGGCGGCGTCTGCGAGGCCTGCGAATGAGTCGGGGACGAGGCGCCCTCCTGCTCGGCGCCGCCGCGGCAGCGGTTCTCGGCGTCCTCGTCCTGGTGCCGACGGCATCCGCCGCCACCCAGGCCGAGATCAACCAGGCGGTGGCGGACGGCGCCGCCTGGATCCGCACCTAGCAGGGCCCGACCCGTTCGAACCCGAAATGCCCTACACCGGCGAAATCGCCGGCTTCGGCGGCGACTGGTCGGCCACCGCGCTGGCCGCGCTGGTCAGCTACGCCGCGGGCCTCGACCCGGCGCGGATCTCGGCCGACTCGAACCTGCCGGCGCAGATCGCCGGCTACTGGAACCAGTCGACCGGCAGCTTCGGCACGCCGAGCTCCAACGGCGCCGCCTTCGGCATCCTTGCCCTCCGGCACACGCCGGTGCCGAACTGGGCGCTCGCCCCGTCGGTCGCCTTCCTGCGCCGCACCCAGCACGACGACGGCGGCTGGGAATACACCGCGTCGCTGACGCCGGAAGAAAAGGAAGCGCCCGGCGCGGCCGACATGACCGGCGCCGCGATCGCCGCGATGTGCGAAGCGGGCGTCCCGGCCTAGACCCGGCGGTTGCCCGGGGGATCGCATTCCTGCGCGCGCAGCTGACCGAAAGCGGCGGCTTCAAATACGCCTTCGGCGCCCCCAACGCCGACAGCAACGCCTGGGCGGTGAGCGGCCTCACCGCCTGTGGGATCGATCCGCAGTCGGCCGAATGGACCTCGCCCACGGGGAACACCCCGGTCGACTTCCTGCTCTCGCTGCAGATCAAGACGCCGGGCGCGGAAGCCGGGGCGTTCGGCTACTCCGAACCCGAAGGCGCGAACCTCTACGCCACCCAGGACGCGGTGCGGTCGCTCGCCGGCGCCTCCTTCACCGCCACGCCGCCGCGCTTCCGCACGCCGCCCTCGGTGGCCGACGGGACGCCGGTCCGGCACCTCGTCGCGATCCGGCTGCGCGGTGAAACCATGCGCATGTGCGAGGTGACCGCCCCGGTCGGCGCCTCCGTGCAGGCCCTGCTCGAAGCGGGCCGGACCAACGCCACGCCGGCCGGCTGCATCTCCTCGGTGGAGTTCTCGGGCGGCGTCGTCAGCTCGCTCGACGGCGTCACGCCGGAAGGCGGCGACGAAGCCTGGCTCGTCCGCCTCGACCGCGGCAGCGCCGGCATCGCCGGTCCCCAGGCGGTCGGCTTCGGCGACGCGGTCGCCCTCTGGGTCGGCTCGGCCGCGTCCGGCGGCGGCACCGCACCGGCCGGACCCACTGGGCCCGTCGGCGCCACCGGACCCGCGGGTCCGCAGGGCAAGGAAGGCAAGCAGGGGACGCCCGGCAAGCGGGGGAAGCGCGGCAAGCGCGGACCCGCCGGCAAGAAGGCGCACCGCGCCTGCAAGACCGTGGGGGTCAAGGGCCGCAAGCGCGTCCGCTGCGCCAAGCCGCGCCGCGCCCACGTCAAGCACGCCTCCGACCGGGCGAAGGCGCGGAGCATCAGCGCCGCCCGCGCGCTCCCTTGACGTAGACCAACCTGCCGTCGGGAAGACGGTAGACCTGCCCGACCGGGGTGCCGCGGCCGGCCGCGTGCGGCGCCCCGGTCGGGTTTTCGATCACCCGTTCCTTGCCGCCCTTCGCGGTCGCCGCGGGGGCTTCGGCGGCGCCTTGGCGGGCTTCGAACTTGTCACTCTTCAGGTTCAGAGTGATGCCGAGTCCGGCGATCAGGAAGGCGATCGCGAGGATCATGCCGACGTCGAAGAGGTTGACCAGGCCGTCGAGCGGATCGCCGGCGTTGTCCTCGATCCGCCGGTGACGGCCGAGCCCGATCCGGCTCATCTGGCCGCGCTCCCGCGCTCGAGGCCTGCCAGGTCTTCGGTGTACATCCGCGTCCGGGCCAGGGTCAGGGCGAAGGCGACGGTGCCGACCAGCAGGCCGACGACGGTCGCCCCGAAGGCGTCGCGCAGGTCGTTCGCCAGCGTCGCGACGTCGCCGCCGGCGAGGGCCGCCAGCCCGGGGATCAGCGGGATCAGCGTGCCCATCAGGCCGATCGCCGGCCCGGCGCGGACGAGGAGACGGGTGCGATCGAGGCTGCGCTCGACCGCCAGCTCGTAGTCGACCAGGGCGTGCTCGGTCGCGGTGGTCCGCTCGGCGGCCGGGGCGCCGGCGATCGCCAGCACGGCGCGCGCCGTGATCGGATTGCGGGCGAAGTGCGCGTAGTGGGCCGCGTTGGCGGGCTCGGCGACCGCGCGGGCGACGACCTCGCCGAGGTCGAAGTGGCGGTTGCGCCAGCGCCGCCACCATTCGACCGCGAAGCGGCCCGCCTCCAGCGCGCAGAGCAGGAGGACGGCGACGGCGGCGATCAGCACCGGCACCTTCAGCGCGGTGGCGACGTGGGACAGCGCGTCGCCGAGGTCGAGCGAGGCGGCGATCATGCCATCGCCCCCCGGCGGCGCTCCCAGCCGACCCCGAACAGCGCCGCGACGGCGGCGGCGATGCCGATCAGGATCGCCGGCAGGGCCTGGTCGCCGCTGCCCATCTCGGCGCTCTTCAGGCCTGGCGCGCCGAAGGCGAGCTTGCCGTGGGTGCCTTCGGGCGAGCCGATCACGACCCCGCTCACCTCTTCGCCGGTCGTGGTGGCGCCCGGCGAGGGCGTGCCCTTCATCGGCAGCGGCGCGCCGCGATCCCCGGGTCCCTTGCCTTCGTTGCCGCCACCACCGTCGGCGCCGGTCGCGTTCGTCGCCTCGCTCGGGGACGGGGCCGCTCCGGGGCTCACCGCTTCGACTTCGGGAGCGGCTTCGGCCCGGTTCATCGGTTCGGCGGTCTCGGTGCCGGCCGGCTGGCGGCGGTTGGCGCCGCGGCGGTTGTCGCTGTGGTCGCGGGCCTTCTTCTTTTCGTCGTCGGTCTGCCGCGCGCCGCCCGGGGTCTTGCCCTTGCTCTTGTTCTTCGGCCGGCTGAAGAACGGCGCGTGCCGCCCGCCGCCCCCGGCGCCGACGCCCCCGGCCGTCTGGCCGGTGCTCGATTCGCCGCTCTTCGGCACCACCGGGGGTGGGCCGACGATGACCGGCGGCGGGACGATCGGCAGCGCCCGTCCCGCCAGGGCCGGGGTCACGTAGGAGGTCATCCAGACTCCGTTCATTTCTTCCCTCGCCATGTAGCGGATGTGTCCGTCGGGCTGCTGCATCGAGGCCAGGTAGTCGAGCGGTTCTTCGCTCCTGCCGCCCGCGCCGGTGCGCCAGGTTTCCGGGTTTTCACCCGCCGCCCAGATCCCCTGGACGACCCAGGCGGTGGAGCCGACGTTCGATTCGCGTTCGCCCTCGTGCTGGGGCCAGCCGCCGTCGGGGAGCTGGGTTTCGTGGAGATAGCGGAGCGCCTTCGCCTGCGCTTCGGTGCCGGGCAGGCCGGCGGCGTTCAGCGCCTCGATCGCGGCCCCGGTCATGTCGGTGCCGTCTTCCCAGGTTTCGCAGACGCTTTTCGGGCACCAGGAGGGCCAGCTGCCGTCTTCGTCCTGTTCGGCGAGCACGAACCGCACCGCCCTCTGCACCGCGGCTTCGACCGCCGGTTCCTTGATCGGGCTGAGGGCGATGATCGCGAAGATCGTGTCGTTCATGCCGGGGGTGGTGGTGCCCGCTTCGTGGGGGAAGGCGCCGCTCGGAAGCTGCCGGGAGAGGATCGCGTCGGCCAGGTCGACGCCCCCGAACGGCCCCGGCGGGGAATCGGACGCGTCGACCACGAGCAGGGCGCGCTCGAAGTCGGTGGTCACGGACAGTTCGCCGGCGTGGGCGGCCAGGTAGTCGTAGACGCTGGTGCCGCCGGCCTTGGCCTGGTCGTGGGGGTTGATGTCGGCGGCGGCGAGGGCGAAGGCGACCCAGGCGGAGATGTCGGGATCCGACGGGCTGCCCGCTTCGCCGCCGAAGCCGCCGTCCATGTTCTGGTCTTCCTGGAGGAAGCGGATGGTGGCGTCGAGCTGGGGTTCGAGCCGCGGGGCCTTGGTCTCCGCGTGGGCGGAGGCGACCAGCGCCACGGCGAGGATGCCGAGCAGGGCTGCCGCGGCAAGGAGCGGCCCGCCGATCCCATGTCGCTCAGTTGCGCTTGCCACCTGGGACCGCGACCTTGCCGATCATCACGTTCGAGCTCTGCCCGCCGGCGTCGGTGATCGTGAAGCGCAGTCGGTAGGTGTGGCCGCGCGGCAGTCGCACGGTCGCCGCGGTGCCCTTCGTCCCGCTCGCCCGCTTCACCCAGCGGGCCTTCTTCTTGCCGACGGTCTGGGAGGAGATCTGCCAGCGCGCGACCCCGGCGCCCGGGTCGACGATCTTCCAGCGCACGCCCACCTTGCCCTGGCGGAGCTTGCCGCGGTCGAGCGTCGGGATGGAGACGCGGAGCGGGCTCGCCTGCGGCGCCTGCGCGGGCGGGGGAGTCGAGCCGGAGCCGGTCGAGCCGCCGCCCGTCCCGCCGCCGCCTCCGGTCCCACGCGAGCTTTCGCCCGGCTCTTCGGTTTCGCCGATCGTCGGCGGCGGCACCCGCACCTGGTCGGCGAGGGGCAGCTGGGCGCATTCGGTCGCCCCTTCGAGCGCCGGGCCCGCGCCGCCCGGGACGCAGACGTCGATCCGGTTGGAGCGGAAGGCTTTTTCTTCTTTGCCCAGGGCGCCCGGCGCGGTCGCCTTGATCCGGTGCCAGCCGGGCGTGGTGAAGGTGATCTGGGTCCGGCCGTCCATGTCGGTCGGCGCCGCCGTTTCCGGACTTTCGGCTTCGACCCGCTCGAAGCCTTTGGCATCGGTGGCGACGGGGGAGGCGGAGGCGCCCGCGTAGGGGGCCGAACCGGTGAGCTCGGGGTGGGCCGGCGGGTTGTCTTCGAGGTTGTCTTCGTACTCGCGCACTTCGACTTCGAAGGGCTGGTTCAGCGTCGCCGTGGCGGTCAGCTGCCGCGCGCCGAAGGTGGCCCCGGCGGGGAAGAGCGCCAGGTTCTTCCGGCCGTTGAAGGCGTTGAAGATCCAGAGGACTTCGTCGCCTTCGTCCAGCTGGTACTGGCAGCCGCCGACGTTGGTGAAGGTGTCGTTGACGAGGATCCCCCACGATTTGCCTTCGATTTCCCGGTCCGGCCCGAAGCGGGTGAGGAAGTAGTCGTTGAACCCGGGGTACCACTTGGCGTCGAAGGTTTCGCCGATCAGCGCCATCGCGTCGGCGGAGGCGGAGGTGGGGGTCGCGGCCGGCACCGTGTTCCAGGGGTCGAGCGAGTTGATCCCGTCGCAGGAGCGGAGTTTGGGACTGGTGTCGGAGGTGGCCCGGACGCCGTGCGGTTCGACCGCGACGGGTCCCTCGAAGAGGGTCTGCGTGGCTCCCTCGATGCGGACGTTGACGGTGACCGGGCTCGCCTGGGCGAGGCCCGCGGTCACGAAGAGCGAGCAAATCGCGACGCAGAGCGCCGAAATTGGTAGACGGAGACGCATGCCGAGGCCCCTTTCCGCGAGGGCGGTTGACGTTTCAGGACCGGAGGGAGGTCTCCTGGCTTCCGAGTCGTCCGTCGCGCCTTCCCGGCTCGCGCCAGTGGCCGCAACTTGCTTGCGCCGGACTTCGTCTCGGTCACAGTGGCGGGCCCGCGCCGGTTTCGCACCGGACTTCCCCGTCCACCGATCCGACTTTCCGGCGAGCTTATCGGTTCCCCTAGGATCGGCCTGGTGAGCGAACTCGACCAGCAGTGGCCCGGGGCGGGCGCCGGCATCTGGGCGCCCGCGGCGATCCTCGCCGACCTCGACGGCACCCTGATCGACTCGGTCGAGTCCAGTGAGCGGGCCTGGGGCGCGTTCGCCCGGCGGCGTGGGTACGACCCGGAAGAGACCCACCGCTTCGCGATGGGGCGGCCGACGCGCGAGACGGTCGCGTTGCTGGTGCCGGAGGAGGAACGCGAGGAGGAGCAGGCGCGGATCGACCGCGACGAGGTCGAGGACGCCGGCTCGGTGACCGCCTACGAGGGCGCCGCCGAGCTGCTCGCCGGGCCGATCCCGATCGCGGTCGTCACCAGCGGCTCGACCGAGCTGGCGACGGCGCGGTTGCGCGGAGCCGGCCTCGAGCCTCCCGCGGTCCTCGTCACCGCGAACTCGATCGAGCGCGGCAAGCCCGACCCCGAACCCTTCCTGATGGGCGCCCAGCAGCTCGACGTCGACCCGACCCGCTGCCTGGCGCTGGAGGACGCGCCGAGCGGCATCGCCTCCGCCATCGGCGCCGGCATGACCGTAGTCGCCTTCCGCACCTCCCACCTCGAAAGCGAACTGGAAGGCGCGACAGAGATCCTCGACACCTTGGCCGAAGCCGTCGCGCTGCTGCTGCCTTAGGGCGCTGCGGCGGTTGCGCCCGTCCGAGTTTGGTCCCGGGCGTCTCGTGGCGGCCCTGGCAGGCTGTGACCGCCACGAGACGCCCGGGACGTGAGGGGTTCGCAGGGAAGAGGGCACGGGTTCGCCACGAACTCCGGCCTTCCGTGACGGTTCTGCATGAGACGGAGCGCCTGCAGAGGTGGCGTTCGCACTTAGCCACACCATGTGTGGCTAAGTGCGAACGCCAAGGGGTGGGGCATGGGGGAGGCGCGCGGAAGGGTGACCTTTCCGGCATCTCCCTCACGACTCGCGAGTCTCGTCACGCATCCGTCCCTCTCCCGTGGCGCGCCCGTGGGGCTCGCGCGGACGGTCCCCGCCACTCCCCACAGACCCGGCCGTCTCGGCCACGGCCACAGCCTGCCAGGGTCGTGGCCGAGACGGCCCGTCCCCTTCCCCTCCGGGCGCCAGCTTTCCTACGCCGCCGCAGGCGTGCCGAGCGCAGCCTCGGCCAGGAGCTCCACCGAGCGCACCCGGTTGTCGACCGAGTCGGCGTAGTGGACCGTGATCAGCTCCTGCACTTCCGTCTTCGCCTGGAAGTCGGCGAGGTAGGCGGCTGCTTCGGCGCCGGTGCCGATGGCGGAGTAGGTGAGCATCTCGTCGACCGCGCGGGCGCGGGGGGAGTCGAGGATCTGGTCGACTTCCTCCTCGGTGAGCTTGCCGCCGCCCGGGGTCTTGAAGAGGCTCTTGACGCGGATGCGCCGGGTGACCTCGAGCTGGCGGTCGGCCTCGGCCTTGTCGGCGGCGGCGATGACGCCGACGCCGGCCATCGCGTAGGGCTCGGCGAGCTGCTCGGAGGGCTTGAAGTTCTGGCGGTAGACCTCGAGCGCGTCGAAGAGGGCGTGCGGGGCGAAGTGGGAGGCGAAGGCGTAGGGGAGTCCCAGGACCGCGGCAAGCTGGGCGCCGAAGAGGGAGGAGCCGAGGATGTAGAGGGGGACGTGGGTGCCCTTGCCGGGGATCGCGATGACGCCGGAGATCGGGCTGTTGTCGGAGAGCAGGCCCTGCAGCTCCTGGACGTCCTGGGGGAAGCGTTCGCTGGAGAGCTCGTCGCGGCGCAGCGCCCGCATCGCGGCGGTGTCGGAGCCGGGGGCGCGGCCGAGCCCCAGGTCGATGCGGCCGGGGTGGAGGGTCTCCAGGGTGCCGAACTGCTCGGCGATCACCAGCGGCGAGTGGTTCGGCAGCATGATGCCCCCGGCGCCGAGGCGGATCTTCTCCGTGTGGGCGGCGATGTGGGCGATCAGGACCGCGGTGGCGGAGCTGGCGATCGAGCGGATGTTGTGGTGCTCGGCGTACCAGATGCGCTGGTAGCCGAGCCGCTCCGCCGTCTGGGCGAGGCGCACCGAGCCCGCGAAGCTGTCGGCGATCGACTCGTCCGGCCCGACCGCGGCGAGGTCGAGGATCGAGATGGGGAAGTCGCTCATCCGCTAAGCATGCCGAACGAGGCCCGTCGGCTTCAGATTCCCGATCCCACCTTGCCCGCGCGCGCGTCGGCCCAGACGTCGACGTGGGACTCGAAGTCGACGATGCGGTCGATCTCGGCGAGCTCCTCCGCGGTGAAGTCGAGGTTGTCGAGGGCGTCCACGTTCTGCTCCAGCTGAGCGCCTGAGGAGGCGCCGATCACCAGCGAGGTCATCCGCGGATCACGCAGGCTCCAGGCGAGGGCCATCTGCGGCAGCGTCTGGCCGCGCTTCTCGGCGATCCCCTTCAGCTCCCGGACCCGGCCGATCACGTCGTCGTTGATCCAGTCGCTCTCGAAGGCGCCGTAGTCGCTCTGGGTCGCGCGGGAGCCCGCCGGGATGCCGTCGTTGTATTTGCCGGTGAGGAGGCCCTGGGCGAGGACGGTGAAGCCGATCACGCCGACGCCGAGCTCGTCGACCGCGTCGAGCAGGCCCTCGTCCTCGATCCAGCGGTTCAGCATCGAGTAGCTCGGCTGGTGGATGAGGAGCGGCGTCCCCAGGTCCTTGAGGATCGCGGCGGCGCGCCGGGTGTGGGCGGCGTCGTAGGAGGAGATGCCGACGTAGAGCGCCTTGCCCTGGCGCACGGCGGTGTCGAGCGCGCCCATCGTCTCCTCCAGCGGGGTCGAGCCGTCCAGCCGGTGCGAGTAGAAGATGTCGACGTAGTCGAGGTTCATCCGCGCCAGCGACTGGTCGAGCGAGGAGAGGACGTACTTGCGCCCGCCGCCGCCCTGGCCGTAGGGGCCGGGCCACATGTCCCAGCCCGCCTTGGTGGAGATCACCATCTCGTCGCGATAGGGGCGGAAGTCCTCGCGCATCAGCCGACCGAAGTTGGTCTCGGCGGCGCCGTAGGGCGGCCCGTAGTTGTTGGCCAGGTCGTGGTGGGTGATGCCGAGGTCGAAGGCGCGGCGGGCGATCTCCCGCTGGGTCTCGAATTCGCGGTCGTCGCCGAAGTTGTGCCAGTAGCCGAGCGAGAGGACCGGGAGGTCGAGCCCGGAGCGGCCGGTGCGCCGGTAGACCATCTTGCCGTCGTAGCGATCGGTGTCTGCGTCGTAGCTCATCACCACGATTTCTACCCACTCAGCGGCTTCGGCATTCGAGGTGGGGGGAGAACCCGCCCGTCCCAGGGCTTGGCGGGGGATGAAAGACGACCTGGAGCCGACCCGCGAGCTGGTCGAGGAGGTCCTGCGCACGGCGATGGCCTTGGAGGACGTGGTGAACTCGCTGCTCGACGACCTGCCCGCCGGCGCCTTCCCCGACCGCGACCCCGGCCTCCTCCTCCTGGACATGATCGTCGGCAGCGCCCACCCGGCCGCCCTCGCCGCCGGCCCCCGCGACACCCGCACCGCCACCGCCCTCGTCGTCGCCATCCGCGAACGCGTCCTTACCGACCTCCACACCGCCGCCCTCCTCGCCGACGAACGCGAAGAAGAAAACACCAGCGAGAAATCCTGAAAAGTGAGGCGCTACGTTGACCCAGATGACGACCGAGATCGAGACCGTGACGGTGACGTTCGACCAGATGAGGTGGGACGCCAACCGGTACCTCCGCCTGAGAAAGACGAAACGCCTAGAGATCATCCGCGACGGCGAGGTGATCTTGGTGCTGGGCCCGTGGCTCCCAGGCGAGGAAAGGACCCCGGCTCCGGAGGGGTTCATGAGCGAGCTCCACGCGCCGCCGTACCCGTTCCACCCGGACGAAGCCAACTTCGCCGAGAATCTTTCCGCCTACCTTCGAGAAAACGAGTCCTCTGCCTAGATGCATCTGCCTCTCTCAAGCTCGTCGCGGACGAGCCGGAGTCGGGGGCGACGTGGGATTTCATCGCTGGTGCCCGTCTGACCAGCAGCGAACTGCTCGCGACCGAGGTCCGTCGTGGACTTCAGCGGAAGATGGCCACGAATCAGCTCGTCAACTCTCTGATGAGCGTCGCGATGGCGAGGGCCGGGGGGCGGTTCGTCCTCGTCGGCTTCCACCCGCACTTCATCATCGCCTCGGGCATGCCGACGCACTTCGACGACGCCGACTCGGGCGAGTCGCTGGCGATCGAGACGCACGTCCACCTGCTGAGCGAGCACGTGGCGGCGGGGCTCGGGGCCGGGCTGGCGCTCGGCGCCCTGCACGAGCGGGTCGTCGACGACGAGTGGGTGGCGCTGAAGCCGAAGTGGGAGCGCTTCCGCCACCACCCGATCTCCTTCGCCTTCGTCTGGTCGCGCTGAAGCCCGGCGCGGTGCCAGATCCGCTATGAACCGGCGATGCCTCACATCATCGCCTGGTGCGGATTCCTCGGGGCCTGGCTGCTCGTCGCCGGGCCGCTCGACCAGGCCGTGCGGGAGATCGAGGAGGCGGGCTTCGAACACGAGGCGCTCGACGAGGCCAAGGGGCGGGTCGAGGAGCCAGCGCCGGTCTCGCGCCGGTGGCTGCTGCTGCCGCCGATCTGGTGGCTGCTGAACCGCAGGCGCGACAGCATCTACCGCCATCAGATCGGCGAGGCGATGGACGACGAAGCGCTGATCGCCTTCCTCACCGTCAAAGACATCCTCAACGCCTGGCTCTACGTCGCCGTCGGCGCCTCGCTGATCGCGGTCAAGGAGACCTGGGAGCTGCACGAGAGCTACGAGTGGCCCGAGTGGACCTTCTGGCTCGGCGTCGTCGGCATGGTCGTCTTCTGTGTCAGCATCACCGTGGGACGCACGCTTCGCCGTCACCGTCGCCCGGCCGTCCAGTCCGCCGACGCGACCGCCGATTGAGGTGACCGCGCGGGACTGGGCAGCGCGGCTGGGCGAGGTCGCCCGCGGGGTGCGCGACGGCGACGAGCAGGAGGTCGTCCGCGCGGTCGAGGCGCTCAGCCGCCGCCACCGCCTGCTCGCCCCGCTGGCGCTCCTGGTTGGCGGCGTCGCGATGCTCTTCGGCGGGGTCCGCCTGCTGCTGACGAACTGGCGCCTCACCGTGATCCAGATCCCGCCCGCGATGTGGATCTGGGCGGCGATGTACGACCTGCGCGGCCACGTCCTCCACGACAAGACCGTGCACGCGCTCACCGGCCCGGTCGTGATCCCGGTCATCGCCGGGGTCGTCGCGATCACCATGCTCTGCTTCTGGCTGAACGCCGTCTTCGGCTTCGCGATCAGCCAGGACGGGAAGCCGCAGGTGCGCCCGGCGATGGACGAAGCGCGGCCCCACCTGGCGACGATCCTCGGCTCCGGCGCCCTCGTCGGCCTCGCCCTGGGACTGACCGTCACCGTCGTCACCCGCTCCCACCGGCCGTGGTTCGCGCTCACCCTGAGCGTCGTGATCGGGGTGATGATGATCGCCTACGTCGCCGTCCCGGCGCGCCTGATCGGGGTCGAGTCCGGCGCGGTCTCGCGGCGCGACCGCCTCTCGGCGAGCATCGTCGGCTCGGTGCTCGGCGCCGTCGTCTCGACCCCCGCCTACGTGATGGGACGGATCGGCCTGCTGATGATCGGCTCGCCGTTCCTCCGCTTCCCGGGGATCCTGATCTTCATCGTCGGCTTCACCCTGCAGGCGGGCGCGACCAGCGCGGTCAAGGCGGTGAAGATGGGGGCGAAGCTGGGGCGGCGAGGCACGGCGGTGCCTCCCGACGAGGCGCCATTACCTCCCAGGTAATCGAGCCGCCTCACCGCCTCACTAGGCTGAGGGGATGGCCTCAGCGACCGCAACCGGCGTCGGGCCGCTGCTGCGCGAATGGCGCCACCGGCGTCGGCGCAGCCAGCTCGAGCTGGCCTTGGAGGCGGGTGTCTCGGCCCGCCACATCAGCTTCCTGGAGACGGGACGGTCGAACCCGAGCCGCGAGATGGTCATCGGCCTCGCCGAGAACCTGGAGATGCCGCTCCGTGATCGCAACGAACTGCTGATCGCGGCGGGCTACGCGCCCGAGTACCGCGAGCTCGCCTACGAGGACCCCGACCTCGAGCCGGTCCGCGCCGCGGTCGAGCAGGTGCTCGCCGGCCACGACCCCTACCCGGCGCTGGTCGTCGACCGCCACTGGGAGATGGTCACCGCCAACCGCGGGTTGGGACTGCTGACGGAGGAGGTCGCGCCCCACCTGCTGGAGCCGCCCGCCAACGCGATGCGGATCGCCCTCCACCCCGAAGGCCTGGCGCCGCGGATCCTCAACTTCGGCGAATGGAGCGGCAACATCGTGGGACGGATCGAGCGCCAGGCGCGGCTGACCGGGGAAGCGGCGATGGCGGAGCTGGCCGAGGAGCTCGCCGCTTATCCGGTGCCCGACGCCGGCGTCTACGCCGCCACCGCCGAGCACGACCAGGACGTCTTCATGCCGCTCCTGCTGCGCGGCCTCGACGGCGAAGAGCTGAACTTCTTCAGCACCGTCGCGACCTTCGGCACCGCCGTGGACGTGACCGTCGCCGAGCTCTCGATCGAGTCGTTCTTCCCGGCCGACGACCTCACCGCGGCCGCCTGCCGTGCCTTCGCGCCGCGCTGAGCGGGCCGGCGACCTTACGTCACAGGTAATCGACGCGGCTACCTCCGGCGAGCAACCTGCTCGCCATGAAATCTCTCGCGAACAAGGCCCACTCCAACGCCCTGACGATGGCCGTGCTGATGGCCGGCACCTTCGTCTTCGTCCTCGACTTCTTCATCGTCAACGTCGCCATCCGCTCGACCCAGGCCGAGCTCGGCGCGACCGACGCCCAGGTCCAGCTGATCGTCGCGACCTACGCGATCGCGATCTCGGCCCTGATGATCCTCGGCGGCCGGCTCGGCGACCTCTTCGGCCGGCGGCGCCTCTTCATGGGCGGGCTGGCGCTCTTCACCGCTTCCTCGGCGCTCTGCGGCGCGGCGCCCGGGATCGAGCTCCTGCTCGTCGGCCGCACGCTGCAGGGCATCGGCGCCGCGCTCTTCGCCCCGCAGGTGCTCTCGATCATCGGCGTCACCTTCGACGGCGACGAGCGCCGCCGCGCCGTCACGACCTACGGCCTGACCATGGGCCTGGCGGCGGCGGGCGGCCAGCTGATCGGCGGCGCGCTGATCGCGCTGAACGTGCTCGACCTCGACTGGCGCACCTGTTACCTGGTCAACGTGCCGATCGGGATCGCGGCGCTGGCGCTGGCGCCGCAGGCGATCCCCGAGTCCCACACCGACGGCGACCACCGGCTCGACTTCCTCGGTGCCGCGCTGGCCGGCGCGACCCTGGTCGCGATCGTCCTGCCGCTGGTCGAAGGCCGCCGCCAGGGCTGGCCCGCCTGGACCTTCATCTGCCTCGCCGCCGCGGTGCCACTGGCGCTCGCCTTCGCCGCCCGCCAGCGCCGCCTCGCCGCGACCGGCGGTGAGCCGCTCGTCCACCCGGACCTCTTCCGCGAGCGCGCCTTCACCGTCGGCGTCCTCACCTCGGTCGTCTTCTACGTCGGGATGGGCTCGTTCTTCCTCGTCCTCGCGATCTACCTGCAGGAGGGCACCGGACTATCGGCGCTCGACTCGGGCCTCGTCTTCACCCCGCTCGCGGTGGGCTACCTCGTCGCCTCGGCGGGCGCCGAAGCGCTGGCACCGCGGTTCGGTCGCCAGGTGCTGGCGGCGGGAGGGGTCGTCCGCGCGGTCGCGCTCACCGGCCTGGCGCTGACCGTCGGCGCGATCGGCACCGGCGGCTCGCCGCTCCTCCTCGTCCCGGCACTCGCCGTCGACGGCATCGGTATGGGTCTTCTTACCGCGCCGCTGGTGGCGACCGTGGTCGGCGCCATGGACCCGCGCCACGCCGGCGCCGCCTCCGGCGTCCTCTCGACCGCCCAGCAGGTCGGCAACACGATCGGCGTCGCCGCGATCGGCGCGCTCTTCTACGGCGCGATCCGCGCCGACGGCGACTTCGCGGGCGCCTTCGAGCTCGCCCTGGTCGCGGTGGCGGCGGTCTGCCTGGCGGTGGCGGGCCTGGTCCAGCTCCTGCCGGGCCGGTCGGCCGCGGTCACCGCGTCGCCCGCTCCGCCTCCGGCCGCTTCCCCCACCCCCGCCGGCAGCAAAGCTGCATAGGTGCCAGGAATGTTCCAGTTTGTTGGCCGTTTAAGGGAGGGATGAGATGATCGCCGCCCCTTATGAACAAACTCGATCTCGGCACCAGACTCCGCGCCCTCCGCACCGAGCGGGGCCTCTCGCTCAGCCAGCTGGAAGCGGCGACCAGCATCTCCAGCTCGTTCCTCTCGCTGGTCGAGAGCGGCAAGTCCGACATCACGATCAGCCGGCTGGTCCGCCTGGCTGACTTCTTCGACGTCGAACTGAGCGACTTGGTCGAGGGCAGCCGGGTCGAGCGCAAGCCGCTGGAGGTGATCCGCGACGGCGAAGGCAGCGTCCTGGCCTCCAGCAGCGAGGGGATCACGACCCGCTTCCTCGGTCACCAGCGCTGGCAGCTCTCCCCGCGGGTCACCGACTACGACGCGGGGGGGACGCTCGAGATCGCCGGCGGCGAGCAGGCGGCGCGGGAGATCCTCCACCACCGCGAGCTCTTCATCTACATCGTCACCGGCACCTTCGAGATCACAGTGCGCGGTGAGGATTCGGTGACGCTGTCGCGCGGTGACGCCGTCCTGATCCGGGACGGCGCCGACCGCGTCGCCAACACGGCCCGCCGCCCCGGTCGCCTGCTGATCGTCGGCGTCACCCTCGGGTCTTAGGGAGTTCCGGCCGCCGCGGCCCGTCCGAGGTCGGGTGTCCTGGGCGTCTCATGGAGGTCCTGGCAGGCTGTGACCTCCATGAGACGCCCAGGACGTGAGGGGTGCGTCGTACTTCCGTGAACGTCCCGTGTGGGAGAGGTCACGAAGAGCCCCGGGGAGCCTCATCCGTTGACGAAGACGCCGGGAATTCCACGCTTCCGTGCGCCTTCGGCCCGTTTTCAGGCCTGAAATGAGGCCCCGGAAACGCGCTGCACGGATCACCCGTGCTATAGCACGGTCAACTCGTGCAGCGCGGAAGTGCCTGTTGTTCAACGCGCACGGAAGCGTGACGTTCCCGGCATCTCCCTCACGGCTTGCGGGTCTCGTAACGGATCCGTGCCCCTTCGGTGCCTCTTTCGTGACGCGCTCGTGACACCCACCCGGTCTCCCGCGTAATCCCCCACATAACCCGGCCGTCTCGGCAACGGCCACGGCCTGCCAGGGCCGTGGCCGAGACGGCCGCGCTCGCCGCAAGCCCTTGCGTCCTGTGTCCCGAGCGCCCCTACGGCCGCACCTTCATGAACGACGCGCCGACCTGCATCCACTTGCCCTTTTCCTTCACGAACCAGGTCACCTTCACCGAGAACTTCTGGCGGATTCCGCTGACTTTGAAGGGATACGCTTTGTAGGCGGTGGGGTCGAGCTTGGCGCACTTGCCGCCGCTCAGCGGTGCCTTGCCGTAGATGCGGAAGCACGATTTCACCGGGCGCTTGCCGACGTGGCTCTTGAAGACGAAGGTGCCGCGGAAGAGCAGCGACTTGTCGTAATGACAAACCCGGGAGGCCTTGTAGGGCTTGGCGTTGTCGCACGAGCCGTACATCGAGAACTTCTGCTTGGCGTGGGCGGAGGCGGGCGCGAGCAGGGCGACGAGGGCAAGGACGGGGAGGACGAGTCTGAGTCTCATGGCGGGTTTCGTACCCAGCCGCGCCGGATACCTCACCCCACGCCCGGCCGTCCGCAAGCCGGACGCCCTCGAACGTGCATAGGCTTCATCGGGTGAGTTCCGCCGATCTTGCCAGGGCGGGCTCCGAGGCGGAGCCCGTACTGCACTTCGGCCATTGGCCGGCGGTGCGACGCTGCGCGCTCGGGCTGTACTTCGTCGGCTTCATCGTCTGGAGCTACCACTACGGCATCCCGGTCCAGCGGGAGCTGGTGATCGCCTGGGTGTGCGGGGCGCTGGCGTGCGCGTGCATCGGCCGGCACCCGCGGGAGATGCTGTGGCTGGTCATCGACTGGGCGCCGATGGTGATCGTGCTCGGTGCCTACGACATCACCCGCGGCGCCGCCGACAAGCTCGGCATCGGGGTCCACTTCCACCCGATGATCGACTTCGACAAAGCCGTCTTCTTCGGCGAGACGCCGACCGAATGGCTCCAGCACCACCTCTACGACCCGACCCGCCTGACCGGCTGGAACGTCTTCTTCACGCTCACCTACACGAGCTACTTCATCACCCCGTTCGCGCTGGCCGGCTGGCTCTGGGCGCGCGACCGCCCTGCCTACATCCGCTTCGCCAAGCGCCTCGTCACGCTGGCGATCGCGGGCGTCATCACCTACATCCTCTTCCCGGCGGCGCCGCCCTGGATGGCGGGCAACGAAGGCCTCCTCCACGACGTGCACCGGACCACCTCGGAAGGCTGGAAGATCATCGGCGTCGGCACCTCGATCCTCTTCTCCGAAGGCCAGGCCTCGGTCAACCTCGTCGCCGCGGTGCCCTCGCTGCACGCCGCCTTCACGATGCTGGTCGCGCTGAGCGTCTGGAACCTGATCCCGTGGCGCCGCGTCCGCCCGCTGGTGCTCCTCTACCCGGCCGCGATGGCGCTCACCCTGATGGCGACCGGCGAGCACTACTTCTTCGACATCCTGCTCGGCTGGGTCTACGCCGCCGTCGTGATGATCGCCTGGTCGGCCTGGGAACGGCGGCGCTCCCGGCTCGCGGAACTCGCGAAACTTCCATAGTTTTTCTATATTGCGCGGATGGCCCAGTCCGCTCCGGAACGCGCTGAGGCGATCGACCTCGTCGCCAGCACCCTGCTGGGACGCGCCGCGCGCCTCACCCGCCTGCTGATGCCCAGCGGCGCCCACAAACTGTCACGGACCGAGGTCGGCGTCCTCGCGACCCTCTCCGAAAACCCCCGCCGGATCACCCAGCTCGCCCAGACGGAGGCACTCGCCCAGCCCACCGTCACCCAGCTGGTCGACAAACTCGAAGGCCGCGGCCTGGTCGCCCGCGCGCGCTCCGGCGAGGACGCCCGCGTGGTGATGGTCGAGGTGACCCCCGCCGGGACCGACGTCTTCGAGGAAGTCCGGGCGGAGATCCGCGCGAACATGCGCGAGGCGCTCGCCGGCCTCCCCGACGACGAGCTGACAGACCTGGTCCACTCCGCCGAAACGCTCGGCGACCTGATCGAGACGCTGCTCCCCAGCCACGACGCCTGAGCCCGGCGCCGCGGGCGCTCTTTTTGGGACGCTGGTGGGATGGCCGTAGACACCGCTGCCCCGCCCAGCCAAGGACTCGCCGCGTACCGCCGCGTGCTGGCGGCGTCGCACGTGCGGCCGCTGGTCACCTTCGCGCTGCTGGGGCGGATGCCGATCGGGATGGGCGCGGTCGCGATCATCCTCTTCATCCACGGTCAGACCGACTCGTTCGGCATCGCCGGCGGGGTCGCCGGCGCCTACACGATCGGGCTCGGGATCACCGGCCCGACCGTGGCGCGGTTCATCGACCGGCACGGCTCGCGGCTCGTCATCGTCCCCGGCGCGCTGCTGGTGATGGCGGCGATGGGCGCGCTCGTGTTGCTGGGCGAGGCGGGCGCCGGAACGGTGCCGCTGGTCGCCGCCGGCTTCCTCGCCGGGGCGGGGTCGACGCCGATCGGCGGCATCTTCCGTCAGCGCTGGCCGGAGCTGGTCGGCCCGCGAGAGCTGCCGACCGCCTACGCGCTCGACGCGGTGATGATGGAGGTCGTCTTCATCAGCGGGCCGCTGCTGGCGGGCATCCTCGCGGCGACGGTCGGCACCGCCGAGGGCCTCCTCGTCGCCGGCGCGCTCGGGATCGTCGGCTCGGTCGGCTTCGCCCGCCTGTCGACCGTCGAGCCGGGGGGCGACCCCGGCGCCGAGCGCCACTGGCTCGGCGCCCTCGTCTCCCCACACCTGCGCCTGCTCGTCCTCTCCGACCTGCCGCTGGCCGGCACCTTCGGCGCCCTCGACGTGATGCTGCCCGCCTTCGGCGCCCACCACGGGGCCACCGCGCTGGGCGGGCCGTTCGCGGCGGCGCTCGCCTTCGGCTCTGGCGTCGGCGGCATCGCCTACGGCGCCCGGCCGGGGATCTTCGGCCCGCCGCGGCGCGCGCTGATCGTGCTCGGCGGCCTCATGGTCCTCACCTGCCTGCCGTTGCCGGCGGCGACCGGCGTCCCGGAGATGTTCGTCTTCGCCGCGCTCGCCGGCGTTACCCTGGCGCCGCAGGTCACCGTCCGCAACCAGGTCATCCAGAACACCCTGGTGCAGGGCACGGCGACCGAGGCCTTCACCTGGGTCGCGCTGGCGACGACGGTCGGCGCCAGCGTCGGCTCGGCCCTGGTCGGCCCGCTGGTCGAGGCGGCGGGCTGGCGCGCCGGGGCGATCGTCGCCGTCGTCCTGCCCGCGGTGGCGATGCTGATCGTCTTCGTCCGCCGCGACCTGATCGAGTGACGCGTACCGGAGTTTGACCTTGCCAGGACAGTGTCAAAGTCCGGCGCGTTGACAGCCGGGCGTGGGGGCGCCAGGATCGGACCATGTCCGAGACCGTCGACGTCGACCGCGCGTCCCTTGGCTCCTCCTTCGCCGCCGCCCTGGCGTTGAAGGACTTCGACTGCGTCCGCGAGCTGCTCCATCCCGAGATCGACTTCCGCGGCCTCACGCCGCGCCGCTTCTGGGAGGCGGAGGACCCCGACGCGGTGATCGGCGGGGCGCTGCGCCAGTGGTTCGAGGACTCCGACGAGATCCTCGAGCTGCTCCGCGTCGAGACCGACGCCTTCGCCGACCGCGAGCGGGTCGGCTACCGCTTCCTCGTCCGCAACCCGGAAGGCCTCTTCGAAGTCGAGCAGCAGGCCTACATCGGCGAGCGCGACGGGCGGATCGGCTGGATGCGCGTGCTCTGCTCCGGATACCGGCCGGTCGAGGGGGAGTGATGGCGGAGGTCGCTCCCGCCAACGAGGAGTCGACCGAAGCCTGGAGCGGGCCGCTCTTCGAGCGCTTCGTGCGCTTCCGTCCCTACGTCGCCGAAGGGCTGGGGCGACACGGCGAGGCGGCGATGGCGGCGCACCCGCCGCGACCCGGGGACCGCGTCCTCGACATCGGCTGCGGCTTCGGCGACACCACCCGGCGGCTGGCCGAGATGGTCGGCCCCGAGGGCGAGGTGGTCGGCGTCGACGTCTCGGAGCCGTTCATCGAGCTGGCCTCCAAGGAGGCGGCGGAGGCGGGCCTCGCCAACGTCTCCTACCGGCTTGGCGACTTGCAGATCGCCGACCTGGGTGGCCCCTACGACCACGTCTTCTCGCGCATGGGCGTGATGTTCTTCGCCAACCCGGTGCAGGCGCTGCGCAACGTGCGCGGGGCGATGCGGCCGGGCGGGCGGGTCTGCTTCGTCGTCTGGCGGCGCAAGCTCGACAACGGCTGGGTCCGCGAGGCCGAGCGGGTCGTCGAGGGCTACCTCGAGCACCCGGAGGAGACGGAGGAGCCGACCTGCGGGCCGGGGCCGTTCTCGATGGCCGACGCCGATGTGGTGTCGGAGCAGATGGCGATCGCCGGCTTCGAGGCGATCGAGCTGCGGCGCAGCGACCTGCCGCTGCAGATGGGCGCCGAGCTCGACGACGCGGTCGACCTGGTGATGTCGATCGGGCCGGCCGGCGAGGTGCTGCGCCTCTGGGGCGACCGCGCCGCCGAGATCCGTCCGAAGATCGCCGCCGACATCCGCGCGGCGCTGGAGCAGTTCGAGACCGACGACGGCGTCTACGCCCCGTCCTCGACCTGGATCATCTCCGCCCTCGCCCCGGCCGCCTGACCCCGCGCTAGGCGGCGCCGGCGAAGCGGACGGCGAGCTCGGTGCGGGAGCGCACCCCGAGCTTGCGGTAGGCGGAGCGGAGGTGGTGCTCGACCGTGCGGGGGGAGAGGAAGAGCGTCGCGGCGACCTCGCGGTTGGTGCGGCCGGCGGCGACCAGCTCGCAGACGTCGCGCTCGCGGGAGGTGAGCGATTCCCCCGGTTCGACGACGTCGGTCGCTGCTCCGGTCGCGTTCAGCTCGCTCGCGGCGCGCTGGGCGGCGCTCAGCTCGGCGGGCGCCTCGACCAGGGCGAGCGCGTTGCCGCCGACCGCCGCCACCAGCGCCTCCGCCACCGGGTCGGCGAGGCCGCCGCGTCGGGCCAGCGCCAGCGCGTCCTCCCGGCGCAGCTCGTCGAGCGACAACGTCTCCACCCCAGGCCACTCGTCCGGCGCCTCGCCCCGCAGCGACCAGACCGCGATCACGCCGATCCTGAGACGCTCCGCCCGCCGCGCCAGGTAGGCGATCGCCGCCCGCGAGGACGGGTCCAGCCACTGGACGTCGTCGACCAGGCAGATCAGCGGCGCCGCGTCGGCCAGGCGGGTCGAGACCTCGCGCAGCAGCGCGACAGGGTCCTGGCCGTCATCCCCGGCCAGAGGGGCGGCCGCTCCCAACCCGTGCAGCAGGTCCTCGAGCCCGGCCAGCGGCAGGCCCGCCTCCGCCTCGACCGCGACCGCGCGCAGCACCGGCAGGCCCGTGGGCGCGGCGGCCTCCAGCAGCGCGCTCTTGCCGACTCCCGGCGCGCCCTCGATGCGGATCGCGCCGCCCGCGCCCGCCCGCACCCCGTCGATCAGCGTGGCGAGGCGCGCGAGGCTCTCCTCGCGCCCGAGCAGGGGCAGCGAATCGGTCGGGACGGACACGCCGCGAAGATACCGAGTCCCCGTGGTTTCACCGATGCGGATTCAGCTCGGCTGGACGACCATCGGAGGTCATGCCATCTCCCCGCCTCGTCCTCGCCGCCCTGTCCACCGCCTGCCTGCTCGCCGCGCTCGGCGCCAGCGGTGCCTCCGCCGCCGAGGTCGCCTACGTCGACGGCGACCAGGTCTGGATCTCCACCCTCGACGGGGCGAGCAAGCGCTCACTGTCGGGCCCGTCCCCGGACGAGAAGTCCTGGACCGAGACCGCGCAGGCCGAAAACGGCACCGTGATCGGGGTGCGGCGCGAGCCGGGGAAGATGGGCACGCTGAACGCGACGCAGCTCTGGGCCCCCGACGGCTCGACCATCGGCTACGGGTCCCTGACCGCGCGCCCCGGCCGCGTCTCCTACGCCTACCCGGTCACCCTCAGCCTCTCCCCGGACGGCAAGGTCGTCACCTACGGCTACGCCAACTGGTGGGGCTTCGGGCTGGAAACGCACTACGAGTTCGGCACCTACGCGGAGGGCTCCAGCGGCTGGTACATCGAACCCTTCGACATCGAAGGGGCGGAATCGGGGACGCTGACGGGGAGCCGTCTCGTCGCCCGCAGCGGCAGCAACGTCATCGTCCAGAACGCGACCGGCCAGCCGCCGTACTCGAAAGAATTCACGCCCTGGGTCACCGCGACCGGGCTCCAGCGGGCCGAGGTCAGCGGCAACGGGAAGGTCCTCGCGGTCGAGATCGACTCGGGCAGCAGCGAAAGCATCGCGATGTTCCCCGTCACCGCGCTCGGCGGCGCGCTGGACGAAGAAAGCGGCTGCGACCTGCCGACCCAGGGCGACGCGGGCCAGGTCTCGCTCTCGGCCGACGGCACGACGATGGCCTGGCACGACGCTCGCGGCGTCGTCGTCGCCGGGACGCCGGTCTGGTTCGCCACGCCCGAAGCCGCGACCTGCAAACTCGCGAGCCCGCCCGTGGTGATCTCGGCGACCGGGAAGATGCCGTCGCTGGGCAACTCGACCGCGGCCGAGCCGCCGAGCACCGGCGGCGGTGGCAGCGGAGGCGGTGGTGGCACGACCGGCGGTGGCGCTCCGCCCGCGACCGCGCCGGCGAAGAAGGGCGACGACAAGAAGGGTGACGCGAAGGGCGATGACGCGCCCACCGTCACCCTGTCGCCGAAGACCGTGAAGGCGAGCGCCCTCGCCGCCGGCCTCCCGGTCACCGTCAAGGTCACCAAGCCGGGGCAGGTGACGGCGGTCGGCAAGGTCGGGTCCCAGGTGGTCGCCAGAGGCGCGATCAGGGCGAAGCGCGCCGGCAAGGTCACGCTGCGCCTCGAGGCGACGGCGGCCTGGAGCAAGCGCCTCGGTCAGCTCGCGGGCAAGACCCTGAAGATCACCGTCACCGGGCCGGGCGGCTCCGCCAAGCTCACCCGCAAGCTGGGCTGACCGGGCTCAGCCGAGGCCGGTCAGCTTCACCGTGACGACACCGTTCAGGGTGCAGCTGGTGATGTTGGCGGGGGGCTTCGAGATCGCCGATGCCCGGGCGGAGGCGCCGCCGCAGCCGCCGGTGATGTGGATCTGGCGCCGCAGGGTATTGCCTTTGGTGAGGTGCACGTAGGCGTCCGTCGTGGCGTCATCCCGACCGCCATCCGGGTCCACGGATCGGCGCTCCAACCCAGCTCTTCGTCGTATTCGAAGGGGATGTCGGGACGGTTGCGAAAGCACTCCTGGTCCTGCGCCAGACCTTTGATGCGACCGAGCCCGAACTGCGTTTCGCGACCCAGCGGCGCCAGGTCGTCTTCCCCCAGCGGCTTGTCCGCAACGGTGCTCGTCGGCAGCATGACCACCGGCGAGGAGCCGGACCTGCAGATCGGTTCCTTGGGTTCGGGTGCCTTTTCCTGAGGCGGGCAGTAGTTGGTCGTCTGCCAACCGCCGAGTCGCACGTCGAGCTCACGACATGGCCGGCCATGTTGCGGGCGCCCCGCCGTTCCCGCATCGGTGAAAGCACGGGTCCTGCCCGCGCCCGGGTCAGGCGGCCAATTCGTAGGCGGCGCGGAGCCCGTCGCCGAAGGCGCGGACCGCGTTCAGCTCGCTCGGGTTCAGCGCCCCGCCGACGACCTGGTGCGGCACCTCGAGCCGCTCCAGCAGCGGCCGCAGCTCGTTCCGCCGCTCCTGGCCGGCGGCGATGACGACGCGATCGGCGGCGACCAATTCGACGCTCCCGTCCTCGAGCTCGATCTCGACCCCCTCCGGGGTGATGCGGCGGTAGGAGAGCCCGGTGAGCGTGCGGACCCCGGCGTGCCTCAGCGCGTCGAGCCACACCCACCGCGTCGTCCGCCCGATCCCGCTGCCGATTCGCCCGGACCGTCGCATCAAGGTCACACTCGCCCCACCGCTCAAGCGTTTGCTGTGGAGCTTTACCGTCCCTATGCGGCGGTAAAGCTCCACAGCCGGAAGCTCGACGCCGTAGCGAGTGAAGAAGTCCTCCGGTTCGTGCGTGAGGAGGTGGGCGAGGTCGACGCCGATGCCACCGCCGCCGACGATCGCGACGTTCTTCGCGTGGCCGAGGCCCGACTCGAACGCCTCGGCGTAGTCGACGACGTGGGGGAGGGACGCGCCGGGGATGTCGACGGCCCGTGGGTGAACGCCCGTGGCGAGGACGACCCCGGCGCAATCGGCGATGAGGTCGGCGTCGTCCTCACCGAGCTCGTGGCCGAGGTGGAGGTGCACGCCCAATCGCCGGAGCTCGGACTCGAAGTAGGCGATCGTCGCCCCGTAATCCTCCTTGCCCGGGACCTGGCGAGCCCAGCGGAACTGGCCGCCCAGCTCATCGCGGGCCTCGTAGAGCCTGACCTCCGCGCCGAGAGTCGCGAGCGCCCGCGCGGCCTCGAGCCCGGCGGGTCCGCCGCCGATCACGGCGAAGCGGTCGGTGGTCCGGCCTCCGATCGCGAAGTCGACCTCGTAGCCCGAGCGCGGATTGACGAGGCACGAGACGTGCTCCCCAACGATCGAGCGGTCGATGCACGCCTGGTCGCAGCTGATGCAGACGTTCACCGCGCGTCCGTCCCGACCCTTTTCGACGATCCGAGGGTCCGCCAGAAACGGGCGCGACATCGACACCAGATCGACGTTTCCCCCGGCGAGGATCCGCTCCGCGTCCTCCAACCGATTGACCCTGTTCCCGGCGATCACCGGCACCGCCGCCATAGCCGCCGAAGTGGCGGCGGTGCCGGTGATCGCCCCTTTCAGCCCTTCGGCCCACGGCACGAACGCCCCGGCCGGCACGGCCCCTTGAACCGTCGGCACCGCCGATTCGTGCCATCCGACCCCGACGTTCAGCGCATCCACCCCCGCGCCGACGAGCGCCGCCGCGAAGGCCTCGACCTCCTCCCAAGGGCGCGACTCCGGCATCAGCTCCGCGCCCGTCATCCGAAAGAGGACCGGGAAGTCGCTCCCGACCGCCTCGCGGACCGCCGTCGCGACCTCGACCCCGAAGCGCATCCGCCCCTCCGCGTCGCCGCCCCACGAGTCGTCGCGCCGGTTCGTCATCGGGGAGAGGAACTGGTCGACCAGGTAGCCCTCCGAGCCCATCACCTCGACCGCCGCGAACCCGAGCTCCTGCGCCAGCGCCGCCCCGGCGGCGAACTGCGCGACCACGTCCCAGACCTCGTCCTCGCCGAGCGCCCGCGGCTCGACCCGCGACATCCGGCTCGCGATCGCCGACGGCGCCACTACCTCGCCCGGCGAATCGGCCAAGGCGTAGCGACCGGCGTGGAAGAGCTGCAGCGCGATCGACGCCTCCGTCCCAGCGCTGGCCGCCGCGACCTGCGCCAGCGTCGCGGCGACCGTAGAGCGGCGGCCTTTTAAGCCGCGCGGGTTGCTGAGGACGCCGTAGCTGTGGTCCGCCGCGCCATCCTCGCTCACCGCCCAGCCGCCGGTCACGATCAGGCCGGCGCCGCCCTGCGCCCGCTCGCGGTAGAAGGCCGCGAGGCGCTCGCCGGCGTCGTCGCGGCCCTCCATGCAGAGGTGCATCGAGCCCATCACGATCCGATGGGGGAGTCGCAGGCCGCCGATCTCTATCGGCGTGAAGATGTGGTCGAGCGAGGTGCCCGGGTCAGGCATCGCGCTCGGGCAGCTTCAGCGGCCCGGTCGCGTCGTCGAAGAACGGCGGGGAGATGATCGTCAGCCCCCCGTCGACGACCAGCGACTGACCGGTGATGTACTCGGAGCGCGGTTCGAGCAGGAACTCGACCGTGTCGGCGACCTCCTTCACCGTCCCCATCCGCTGCTTCGGGATCTTCGGCAGCACCTGCTCGTGTAGGTCCGGCATGCCCTCGACGTTGTAGAAGTAGGCGCTCGAGTCGCTCTCGATG
>Ga0153956_1000455_pt1 | contig 47220 bp, 44 predicted proteins | sample TSFL040MetaG_FD_104704 | JGI IMG/M metagenome (GOLD analysis project Ga0153956, IMG submission 104704) | Attine ant fungus gardens microbial communities from Florida, USA - TSFL040 MetaG | ecosystem: Host-associated > Fungi > Mycelium > Unclassified | place: USA: Florida, Wekiwa Springs... | reverse complement strand
GCTGCGTTGGCCTCCCGCCCGCAGGCGCCGCATCCCGCTCCGCTCAAAGACGCCTCATGAAGCGCCCCTCACGAACGGGACGACGGGGATATTGTCCTGTTGAGGATTTTTGTCAAGAACGAAGCGAGAACATTCCTGAAAATATTCTTGCACCGCCCGTCATGTCGCTCTCCCGCGCAGCGGGAGAGGACCAGGGAGGGGGTGTCTCGGCAGGCGCCGGCACTTGTGGCGCCCCCTTGTATCTGCCTGAACGCAGTTCTGTGCGATGGAAGCGACTGAGCGCCGGGGCCGATGGCCATCGGCCCCGGCGCGCTGATCTGGATCGCCGAAAAGCTCAAGAGCGACGGCGCTGAACGCGCGCGAATGCTTTGGGCCGACAAGGGAAAAGAGGCGTTCGCGATGGAGGGGCAACGAATACCTGCGCACAGCAGTACCAAGCATGACTGATGGCGGGCAGCGTTGCGATATTTGAGGTCTCCGCGCCGCCCCGCCATCACACGCTTCATCGCGCGATCAGCGCCTAGCTAGCCTGCCGCGAATAATAGCCGAAACGGTCTGCAAATTCCGAAAGCTACCCACACCCCGCCTTGCGCATGCACTCGTGACAATTATAAAAATTCTGCATGAACATTCAGGACATCGAGGCATTCGTTGCGGTGGCGGAAACCGGCTCTGTAAGCCGGGCGGCGGCTCGCCTCAATCTCACGCAGCCGGCAACAACGCGCCGCATCCAGAGTTTCGAGGCGGCGGTCGGGGAAGGTCTCCTGTTCAATCGCACGGTGAAGCCTGCCGTGCTGACGACGCTGGGCAACCATGTTCTCGAACACTGCCGGCGCGTTCTGGCGGCCATGGCGGAATTGGAAGCCTGCACGACAAGCGCAGCCGATCCTGCCGGAGACCTGAAGATTGGCATCGCCCATGGCTTGGGCGAAATGGTCCTGACGACGCCGTTCGATACCCTTCGGCGGGAGTTCCCCCGCATCCGGCTTCAGATCAGTTCAAACTGGAGCGTCGGCCTCATTGAGGAGGTGCGCAGCGGTGCGGTCGATTGCGCAATCGGTCTGCTGACCGATCAGCATATGCTGCCTGCCGGCCTGCAACGGATTGCGCTTGGAGCCGAGCAGATCGTAGTCGTCTCCGCATCGCGCCCCCCGTCCAAGCGGGATGGAAGCCCATGGCGGTTGCGCGATCTGGCGGAAGAGGACTGGTTTCTGAATCCTTCGGGGTGCGGTTGCCGCGCCGCACTCGTGCGCGCATTCGACCGTCAACAACTTCCCATGCGCATCGCTGCCGAAATCTTCGGCGAAGACCTTCAGCTATCGCTTCTGTCCAGCAACGGCGGCCTGTCGCTTGTCCCGCGCCGCCTGTTCGAGCACAGCCAACAACGCGACGGCCGCCAGATTCTGTCGGTGGTCGATTTCAACATGCCCGCGACGGTCACACTGATCCGAAACGCCATGCCAAGCCGGTTCGATCTGGTCATTGACCGACTTGTTGCCGAGTTGACGGCAAAACTCGATGGCACTCCAAATCAAGCATAATCATTATAGAAACAATGCATTTGTCTTATGTCGATATAAGGGTCATCCTTCTCTGGAATTGCCGCGTCGTGTGAACCCACGGCTCAGGTTGTTATTCTGGTTCCAGAGGGCTTCTTTGATGATCGTCACCGTATTCCGCTCCCGCCTCGCTCCCGGTGTTCAGGATGAATATGGTCCGATGGCCCGGCACATGAGCGAACTGGCGCGGGGCATCCCCGGCTATATTTCCCATAAAGGGTTCGTTGCGGAGGATGGCGAGCGCGTTACCATCGTTGAATTCGAGTCCGAAGAGGCGCTTCACGAATGGAAAGTTCATCCCGAACACCGTGAAGCCAAGAAACTCGGCTTCACGAAATTCTTCAGCACCTTCAAGTATCAGATTTGCAGTGTCATCAGCGGTCGCTCGTGGGAGAGCAAGGCCGGTGTGGAATGACGCCCGTACCTCCGGGACGGCCATCCGCCCGTCAGCCGCTCGTTACGCCTGAATTGATAGACCATCACCATCGCATTGCGCATGACCTGCGCAACGCCGAAATATGACGCGCATGTGCGCCCTGCGCGATGAGGCTTTGACTCCCGGCGATCCGCCGTCCACAAGCCGGGCATGGCCAAGAAACCCGGTACCAATCCCAAAGGCGAATTCGCCTTTTTCAACGTCACCTATGTGGACGGCTCGCAGCGCTCCAACCGCCGCGTCCCCTCGGAGCTGCTCGGCGGCCTCGACGGCGACGCTCCCGCCAAGGACGCCATCGCCGAACAGGACCGCGAGATCGCCGAAAAGAGCGGCAAGCCGCCGCTGGAGATTAAAAGCGTGGAACGCGTCGGCGCGAAGAAGAAGTAGACGTTATGCCGTAGGGCGGATGACGAATGTCATCCGCCGCCGTCGCCAGCCGCGAGCGCCGCGGCGGATGTGCTGCGCCCATCCGCCCTACAGTTAGTTATCGAGGAAGCTCCGCAGCTTCCGTGACCGGCTCGGGTGCTTCAGCTTGCGCAGCGCCTTGGCTTCGATCTGGCGGATGCGTTCGCGGGTTACCGAGAACTGCTGGCCGACTTCTTCCAGCGTGTGGTCGGTGTTCATGCCGATGCCGAAGCGCATGCGCAGCACGCGCTCCTCGCGCGGGGTCAGCGAGGCCAGCACACGGGTCGTCGTCTCGCGCAGGTTCGACTGGATCGCCGCATCGATCGGCAGCACCGCGTTCTTGTCCTCGATGAAATCGCCGAGATGGCTGTCTTCCTCGTCGCCCACCGGGGTTTCGAGCGACAGCGGCTCCTTGGCGATCTTGAGAACCTTGCGCACCTTCTCCAGCGGCATGCCGAGCTTTTCGGCCAGTTCTTCCGGGGTCGGCTCGCGGCCGATCTCGTTGAGCATCTGGCGGCTTGTGCGGACGATCTTGTTGATCGTCTCGATCATGTGCACCGGGATGCGGATGGTGCGGGCCTGGTCGGCGATCGAGCGGGTGATCGCCTGCCGGATCCACCACGTCGCATAGGTCGAGAACTTGTAGCCGCGGCGATATTCGAACTTATCGACCGCCTTCATCAGACCGATATTGCCTTCCTGGATCAGGTCCAGGAACTGAAGTCCGCGATTGGTGTATTTCTTGGCGATGGAGATCACGAGGCGGAGATTGGCCTCGACCATTTCCTTCTTGGCCTGGCGCGCTTCGCGCTCGCCCTTCTGCACGCCATGCACGATCTTGCGGAATTCGCCGATTTCGAGACCGGTGAGCGCCGCGAGCTGGTGGATTTCGCCGCGCAGCTCCTTGATGCGGTCCTTCTCGATAGCGACAAAATTCTTCCAGCCCTTGGCGGAGAGTTTCGAGACGCGGTTAAGCCACTTCGGATCGAGCTCGGAGCCCTGATAGTTGCGCAGGAAATCCTCGCGGCCGACGCCGTGGCTGTCGCCGAGACGCATCAGGCGGCCCTCGAACGAGACGAGGCGCTTGTTGATGTCGTAAAGCTGCTCGACCAGCGAGTCGATACGCGCCTGATTGAGACGCAGCGACTTCACTTCGACGACGATCTCGTCCTTGAGCTTCTTGTATTTGCGCTCCTGGGCCGGCGACAGCGTTTCGCTCTGCAGCTGGTTCTGGATGTCCTGCTCCTGCAGGCGGCGCAGCTTCTTGTATTCGGATGCGATCTTGTCGAAGGTCTCGACCACCTTCGGCTTCAGCTCGGCCTCGATGGCGGCGAGCGACATCTGGTTCTCGAACTCGTCGTCGTCCATCTCGCCTTCGCCGCCGCCTTCGCTTTGGGCTTCGCCGGCGGGGGCCGCGGCAGGCTGCGCGCGCGGCGCGGCGGGACGGAACGGGGTCGGCTGCACGGGGGCGGACGGCGGCGCGGCAACGGCGGTCTCGCCATCCTCCTCGCCGGCGCCTTCGCCCTCGGTGGGGCCGGCGATCATCGCGGGATTGACGCCGCCCTTGCCTTCGGGGCCGGCATAGGTGGCTTCGAGATCGATGATGTCGCGGAGGAAGATCTTGCCTTCGTTGAGTTCGTCGCGCCAGATGATGATGGCCTGGAAGGTCAGCGGGCTTTCGCACAGGCCCGCGATCATCGCTTCGCGGCCGGCCTCGATGCGCTTGGCGATGGCGATTTCGCCTTCGCGCGACAGCAGCTCGACGGTGCCCATCTCGCGCAGATACATGCGCACGGGATCGTCGGTGCGCTCGCCGGGCTCGGACTTCTTGACTTCGGTGACGGCCTTCGAGGTCACCTCGACGAGTTCGTTATCGGTCTCGTCTTCCTCCTCCTGCTTCTCCTCCTCCTCGGCGTCGTCGTTCTCGGCCACATTGATGCCCATGTCGGACAGCATCGACATGATGTCTTCGATCTGTTCGGGCGAGGTCTGGTCGGAGGGCAGCACTTCATTGAGCTGATCGAAGGTCACGAAGCCGCGCTTCTTGGCCTGCTTGATCATCTTCTTGACGGCAGCGTCGGACAGGTCGAGCAAAGGCGACGGCGCTTCGGCGGCTTCCTTTTCCGGCGTGTCCGCTGCCGCCTCTTTTTCCTTGTCCTTGGTCTGCAGCGTCTTTGCCTTGGTGGCCATTCAATGCTCCTGAAACGCGCTCACACCGGGGGCCGTATCGGAGGCCCGCCATCTCTCATCGTATCGCTTCAACACACCTGATCGACGCACAAAGGGCGGCGCTCGCCTTCTCGCCACCCTGCCATCCGACCCGGTTGTCTAACCCGCTCAACGAGCTTCTAGCCGATCAAGGCTTAAGCCCGGATTAACCCTGTTTTTGCCGCCAAACCATGGTTTTGGCGAGTCTTTTTGCTGTCCGGACCGATTCCATCCGCAGTAAAGATTCGCGTCACTGGCTGCGCTGGAACCGGCCCGACATTTCGCCGAAACCTTCAATCAGCGCCTCGGTCCCGTCCACCTCGGCAAGCCGTGCCTTCACGTCGCGGAGCCACCCATAATTGGTTTCACTGGCCTCCGCGCCCAGAGCGAGCTCGGCATCCTTCAATTCCCTAAGTAATGTGTGCCACTGGCGATGCAAGGCGACGAGCTGCGTCCAGGTCGCCAAAACGTCCTCGCGCGCCGCGCCGGGCTGCGCCGCCCATACCGCCTGGACCGTAATTGCGCGCTCAACCTGTTGTAATTGCTCTGAAAACCCGGCCTTTACCAGGTCTTCACGCATTTCCGCGCTTTGCGCGGCTTCGTCGCCGTGGTGATGCTCATGGGCGAAGGCGGCGATGATGCCGGCGCGCAGGCGGTGCATCTCGGGATGCCCCAGCTCCAGCGCGGCGACCTCCTCAAGGCGATCATGCAGCAACCAGGGGTGGTTGATCAGGCTCTGCAGGATCAGCGCCTCGCGCCGGGAAATGGCACTGCGCTGGCCGCGCATGATGGATGACGTGGCAAGCTGGGGCGAGACCGGCTGATAGGGGCCGCGGCCGATGAGGGGGCTGGCCGGAACGGGACGGCCCCGCCCCGCCCCGCCGATTCGCGGCACGAAAGGGCGTTGCGGGCCACGCTGAAAGTTGCCCTGCTGGCCGCCGCGATAGCCGCCTCCGCGCGGGCCGCCGCCGAACTGGCGATACAGGCGCTCGGCCAGATCCTGACGGTAATATTTCTTCACGACATCGTCGCGGATGCCGTTGGAAATCTCGTGGATGCGCGCCTCCAGCGCCGCGCGGCGCTCGGGGGTGGAGAAATCGCCGGCCGCGATCTCGCGCGACCAGATCATGTCCGACAATGTGCCGGCGGCGGCGATGACGTCCTCGATGGCGCCGCGCCCGCCGGAACGCGCGAGGTCATCGGGATCCTGCCCTTCCGGCAGCAACGCGAAACGCAGGCTCTTGCCGGGCTTCAGATGCGGCAGCGCCAGCTCCGCCGCGCGCCATGCCGCCTTCTGCCCGGCACGGTCGCCGTCGAAGCAGAGGATCGGCTCGTCCGCCATCTTCCAGAGCAGCTGCAGCTGGTTTTCGGTGAGCGCGGTGCCGAGCGGCGCGACCGCGCCGGGAAAGCCGACGCCGACCATGGCGATGACGTCCACATAGCCCTCGACCACGACGATGGGCGCGCCGTCATGCGCGGCTTTACGGGCCATGGGGAAATTGTAGAGATTGTCACCCTTGTGAAACAGCGGCGTTTCCGGCGAGTTCAGGTACTTCGCCGGCACATCCTTCTTCAGTGCCCGGCCGCCGAAGGCGATGATGCGCCCGCGCGCATCGGCGATCGGAAACATCACGCGGTCGCGGAATCGATCATAGGGCACCGGAATATCGTCGCCGCCGATCAGCATGCCCGTCTCGACCATGTCGGAGACGGGAATGCCGGCGGCGCCGAGATGCTCCTTCAGCGCGAAGCGATCCTCCGGCGCATAGCCCATGCGGAACGCAAGCTGCGTTTGCGGAGAGATGCCGCGGTCGGCGAGATAGCCGCGCGCCGCCGCGCCGTGGCGCGAGGTCAACGTGTCCTGGAAGAATTTCGCGGCAAGCTCCATGACCTCGTGCAGCGACTTGCGCCGCGCTTCCTGCCGCGCGGCATCCGGCGTCGCGGCGGGCACGGCGATGCCGGCCATGGACGCAAGGCGTTCAACGGCCTCGACGAAACCGACCCCCTCGGTCTCCATCACGAAATCGAAGATGTTGCCGTGCTTGCCGGTGGAAAAGTCGTGGTAGAACTGCTTCTGGTCGTTCACCGTGAAGGACGGCGTCTTCTCCTGCTGGAACGGCGACAGCCCCTTCCACTCCCGCCCCGCCTTCTTCAATTTGACGCGCTTGCCCACGACTTCCGAAACCGGAAGCCGGGCGCGCAGTTCTTCGAGGAATTGGGGCGTGAAACGCATGCTGGCTTAGGCATATAGGCAATAGTTGGCGAATTGGCATCTATTGCTTATTGGCAACCATTATTCACAGGGTAACCAAGCATCTCATGGTTCGAGACGGCGCCCAAGGGCGCCTCCTCACCATGAGGGATGGAGTTTGGGGCTACGTCATCATCGTCCTTGAATTCTCCCAAGTTCCGCTTTTAACAGGCGCCATGTTCACGACATTCCGAGGCGGCCAGACCGGCGCGTGGCAGGTACATTCCATCACGCCGGTCACCGGCGAGACGCTGCCGGCCATGCCTGCCCTGTCCGTTACCCACGCCGCTTCGATCTCGCTGCCGCCGGCGCCGTCCACCACATCCTGGCGGCTGATCGGCGTCGCCAGCCATCTCCGCTATACGGAGCGGCTGGAAAAGATCGCACTGAACAAGGTGCAGGCCGGGCTCGGCCGCCCGGAGGCGACCTGCGCCGCGCTGATCCCGATCCGCAAGACGGCGGCGTGGTGGCTGATGAGCCAGAACGAGCGCCGCCGCATCTTCGCGGACAAATCGCGCCACATCGCCGACAGCCTGACATACCTGCCGGCCATCGCGCGCCAGCTTTACCATTCGCGCGATCTCGGCGGCCCGTTCGACTTCCTCACCTGGTTCGAATACGCGCCCGAACATATCGAACTGTTCGAAGACCTCGTCGCCATGCTGCGCGAAAGCGAGGAATGGCAGTTTGTGGAACGCGAGGTGGACGTGCGGCTGATCAGGGTGGTTTGACCTGACGTAAATACAGACGTATATACAAACTCGTTATAGCAAAGCGCAGAGACGCACCTTGTAGTTGCGTAAATTCGCTGAGCAATTGCTATGATGGAAAATCCGGCACGTCTGTTCGCCGGTATTCGCGATTTCGGTTGGGATCCGCTCAAGCGCGACAGCAACTTGATCGTTCACAAGATCGACTTCGATGACGTGCGGCGGATATTCGACGGCTACATATACGTCCGGAGGTCGGATCGTCATGGCGAAATCAGGTACCAGGTCTTCGGCTATCTCGACGAGAAAGAAATCGCCGTTGCCTGCGCGATCCGCGGCACACTCTGTCACATCATCTCGGCGCGGCGCGCACGAAAAGACGAACGAAGAAAATATTACGATCGTTTCTAGATACGCACCTATTCGAGGTCAAACCGACTGGGCTGCTCTCGACGCTTTGACCGATGAAGATATCGCTCAGGCCGTTCGTCACGATCCCGACGCCGTTCCGCTCGATCTCGACTGGTCTGATGGTGTTGTCATCATGCCCGCGAGAAAAAAAGCAATCTCTATTCGGATCGACGAGGATGTTCTCGACTTCTTCAAACGCGGCGGCGAAGGCTATCAAGGCCGCATGAATGCGGTGCTGCGCTCCTATATGAACCAGATGGTAAAGCACAAGAAGCAGATTTAAGCGCTGGTATTGTCGTCCCTCTCAAACACCCGCGCGCATGGCTCCCATCCGGGATCGCGCCTTACCGTGCCGGCAGGCATGGGCCATATCGGTCGGACGCTCCCGCCTGCCTGAAAGTCTTCATGTCCGCTTCCGCTGAACATCCCGCCCGCGACGACGGTCCCGGCGGCTGGTTGATCTTCGCATTCGCCGTCTCCTGCGCCATCACCGTCGCCAACATCTATTATGCGCAGCCGCTGATCAGGCCGATCAGCGAGAGCTTCGGGCTCGACCTGTCGCGCGCCGGCATCGTGATGACCATGATGCTGTTCGGCTATGTGGCGGGCCTGTTCTTCCTGGCGCCCCTCGGCGACCTCGTCGAGAACAAGACGCTGATCCTGGTCACGCTCGGTGCGCTGATCGTGAGCCTGCTGATCTGCGCGGCGGCGCCGACCGCGACGATCTTCGCCGCCTCGACCTTGCTGCTCGGCCTCACCGCTGTCGGGACGCAGATGATCATGCCCGTCGTCGCGCATCTCGCGCCGGCGCAGCGGCGCGGCCACATCGTCGGCACCGTGGTCAGCGGCCTGCTGTTCGGCGTACTGCTGTCGCGGCCGCTGGCGACCATGGTGGCGGGCTCATTCGGCTGGCGCGCGGTGTTCGTGATGTCCGCGGCGCTGATGTGCGGCGTGCTGGTGCTGATGGCGATGGTGCTGCCGCGCCGCATGCCGCAGCATACGCTGACTTATGCGGCGCTGATCCGGTCGTTGTGGCATCTGATGCGAACCACACGGATCCTGCAGCGACGTTCGGCCTTTCAATGCCTGCTGTTCGGATCGTTCAGCCTGTTCTGGACGGCGATGCCGTTGGTGCTGCAGGAGCCCCCCTTCTCCTTCGGCCATCTCGCGATGTCGGCTTTCCTCTTGTCCGGCGCGGGCGGCGCGCTGATCGCGCCGGTGGCCGGCAAGCTGGCCGACCACGGCCACGGCAATACCGTCACCGCAGTCGCCATGCTGACCGTGCTGGCAAGCTTCGTCCTCACCGCGATCGCAGGCATGGGCCATGGCGCGGCGGCGATCGCGCTGTTCGTGATCGCCGGTATCCTGATCGATGCGGGCACGCAGGCGAGCTTCGTCTCGGGGCAACGCATGATCTACAATCTGCCCGGCGACATCCGCAGCCGCCTGAATGCGCTGTATCTGGCATCGGCCTTTTTCGGCGGCGCCGTGGGCTCCGGCCTCAGCGGCGTCGCAGTCACCCATGGCGGCACCACTATGGTGGCGGCGATCGGCATCGGCGTATCGCTGCTGGCGCTGGCGCTGTTCGGCCTCGACGCGGCGAGCCGGAAAAAGATTGGTTAGAATACGTAGCCCACGACCATGAGACAGGCCCTTGGACAACGCCCCTGAACTGCGCCTCGATGCCGACGAAGCGGCGCCCGTTTTCGAATTGAACACGGAGGGGCCCTCGCCCTTCCTGTTCACCTGCGACCATTACGGCCGCGTCATCCCGCGCATGCTGGGCAATCTCGGCCTGCCGGACGGCGAACTCATCCGCCACATCGCCTGGGACATCGGCATCGCCGGCGTGGCCGAGCGTGTCGCCGCCGCGCTGAACGCGCATCTCATCGCGCAGCGCTATTCGCGCCTGGTGATCGACTGCAACCGGCCGCCGAAGGCCGTGAGTTCGATCCCGCTGATCAGCGAGGCGACGACGATCCCCGGCAATGACGGCCTTACGCAGGACGCCAAGGCACGCCGGCGCGAACTGATCTTCGATCCCTATCATCGCCGCATCGACGACGCGATCGACGCGCGACTGGCCGTAGGGCAACCGACAGTGCTGGTGTCGCTGCACAGTTTCACGCCGGTCTATGCCGGCATCAAGCGGCCCTGGCATATCGGTACGCTGTACCAGCACGACCGGCATCTGCCGCCGCAACTGCTGCGGCATCTGCGCGCCGAGGGCGATCTTATCGTCGGCGACAACGAGCCCTATGCGGTGTCGGATACCACCGACTACACGATCCCCGTCCATGGCGAGAAGCGCGGGCTGATGAACACGGGCATCGAGATCCGGCAGGATCTGATCGCGGACGAGAGTGGCCAGATCGAATGGGCCGAGCGGCTGGTGCGCATCTTCACGGAGATCGAAGCGACGCTGGTGATGCCGCGCGGCGCGCAAATCTGATCCCGCAGATCCAGTAGCCCGCATGAGCGAAGCGATTGCGGGGCCGGCGTTTCAACACGAGCGACATTCCCGCAATCGCTGCGCTCATGCGGGCTACGTTCACCACCGTTATCCCCTTGCCCGCAGCTCGCGCCGCAGCACCTTTCCGGTCGCCGTCATCGGCAGTGACTCCGCGAACGCCACGTGGCGCGGATATTCGTGGGCGGCGAGCTGCGACTTCACGAAATCCTGCAACTCGCGCGCAAGCGCATCGCTCGGCGCAAAGCCGGGCCGCAGCACGATCCATGCCTTCACCGCTTCGGTGCGGATCGGATCGGGGATGCCGACCACCGCCGACAGCGCGACGGCGGGATGCTTGAGCAACGTATGCTCGATCTCCGACGGGCCGATGCGATAGCCGGCGGAGGTGATGACGTCGTCCTCGCGCGCGACATACCAGAAATAGCCGTCGCCATCCTGGATGCCGAGATCGCCGGTGAGCAGGAATTCACCGGCGAATTTCTTCGCTGTGCCCTCCTCGTTCTGCCAGTAGCGCAGCATGGTGCAGGGATTGGGCTGGCGCACGCCGATGATACCGCGCTCGCCGCGCGGCAGTTCCTCGCCCTGCTCGCTGACGATACGTACGTCAAAGCCCGGTATCGGTTTGCCCATGGAGCCCGGCCTGATCGGAAACAACTCCGCATTGTTGCCGATCACGAGATTGCACTCGGTCTGGCCGTAGATTTCGTGAGCATCGATGCCGAAAGTCTTGCGCACCCAGTCCAGCAGTTCCGCGCCGAGCGACTCGCCGCCGGAGAGGATGCTGCGCAGCTTCACGCCGGGATGCTTCACATCGGCCTGCCGCATCAGCTTGAGCGCGGTGGGCGGCAGGAACACGTTGCGCACGCCATGATCGGCCATCAACCGCATCGCGGCGTCCGGCTCGAATTTCCTGGCGCGATGGCCGACAATGGGCACGCCGTGATACCAGGCGGGAAACAGCGCATCGAACAACCCGCCGATCCACGCCCAATCCGCCGGCGTCCAGTAGACATCGCCGAACTTGGGAAAGAAGCCGTGCACCATCTCCACATTGGGCAGATGGCCGAGCAGCACGCGATGCGCATGCAGCGCGCCTTTCGGATTTCCCGTGGTGCCGGAGGTGTAGATGATGATGGCGGGATCGTCGCAGGACGTATCGACGGTGGTGAAGTCGTCGGACGCGGCTTCGATGGCGGACCAGAACGATGTCGTGCCGCCCGGCGGCGCATCGGCAATCACATAGACGGCTGCGAGCGCCGGCAGCCTGTCGCGAATTTTCTTCAGCTTCTCATAGCCGCCGAGGTCGGTGACGACGGCACGCGCACCGGAATTGTTGAGGCGGAATTCGAGCGCATCCTCGCCGAACAGCGTGAACAGCGGCACCGACACCATGCCGGAGCGAAACGCGGCAAGATGCGCGACGGGAAGCTCGACGGATTGCGACAGGAACACCGCGACCCGGTCGCCGCGCATCAGGCCATCGGCCTTGAGCACATTGGCGAAGCGGCGCGAGAACGAGGCGATCTCGTCGAAGGAGAGTTTTCGCGTGCCGCGGTCCTCGTCCACGTCGATCAGCGCCAGGCGGCCGGAACCGTCCGCATGACGGTCGCAAGTGACCGCGGCGATATTGAAGCGCGCCGGGACATCCCAGCGGAAGTCGCGATACAGCGCGCCGTAATCGGTGGTTTCGGTGAGCATGGTTTCACTCCCAACCCTCATGGTGAGGAGCGCGCTCGCGCGCGTCTCGAACCATGAGCTGCTTATCCTCACATCCCCCTTCGAGACGCGGTCGAAGACGACCGCTCCTCAGGGTGAGGCCTGATCTTTGGCCGGATTGTATGATTCAAGGCAGGCAGACTGCAAACGCGGCGGTGCGCCCGCCAAAGTGCCTTGAATTTCATGCCCCGGCATGGTCTTCAGGCACCCAATTCGGAACCTGGCGTATCCGCGCCCTTTCAACCCGGCAGATATCATCCATGGCCCGCAGGTTTTCCGCCGCCTATCAGTCGGAGCCGATGTCCAGCCTGGCGCTGTGGGCACGGCGGTTGGCCGTGTTCTCGGCAGTCGCCGCGGTGGTTTCGGTCATCGTCGTCCGGTTCGGGTTCCTGGAGGTGAAGCCGGCGCTGATGACCTTGTTCGGCGCGCTCGGCCTCGCCGGGCTGTCGATCCTGGTGGCGCTCGCCGGCTTCGCGGCGATCTGGCAGAACGGCTCGCGCGGCATGAGCGTGATCCTGGTGGCGCTCCTGCTCGACGCGGCGATCCTCGCTTATCCCAGCTACCTCGCTTACCTCTATCGCACGCTGCCGAAGATCCACGACATCACCACCGATCCCATTGACCCGCCGCGTTTCGAGGCGCTGTCGCGGCTGCGGACTGGCGACGGCACCAATTCCGCCGTCTATGCCGGCCTCTATTCCGCCGAGCAGCAACGCAGCGCGTATCGGGATATCGAACCGGTCGAACTCGACGTGCCGGTGCAGCGCGCCTATGACGTGACGCTGGCGCTGGTCAACAAGCGCAAGTGGCTGGTGATCGACGAACGCCCGCCGCAACCGCCGCGCCGCATCGGCCGCATCGAAGCGGTGGCGCGCACGCCGATCATGGGACTCCGCGAGGATGTCGCGATCCGCGTCGTGCCGGACGGCGAAGGCGCGCGCGTCGATATCCGCTCGTCATCGCGCTACTTCGAAGGCGACCTCGGCAGCAACGCCGCGCGGGTGACGAAGCTGATCGAGGATATCAACACGGCGGTGGACAACGCCCCGAAGCCGAAAGCTGCGACGCCCGCGAAGGCGGCGGTGAAGGGGAAGAAGTAGCGACCTCAACTCGGTCCTCATCCTGAGGAGTGCGCACAGCGCACGTCTCGAAGGATGGCAGTAATCTCCGGCGCCCACCATCTCATGGCTCGAGACGGCGCTCCGCGCCTCCTCACCATGAGGGACCGAGTCGTCCCCTCACACCACCTGATATCTTCCCCCGATCACCGGATCGCCGTCGGTCGCGACCACGCCGCGGGCGACGAGGTCTTCCAGATGCGCGAGCACCGAATAGCCGGCGGCGCCCGCAAGGCGCGGGTCGAGGCCGATATAGATGGCGCGGACGATGGTCGGGATATCCGCCTCCCCCTTGCCGAGGCGATGCAGGATCGATGCCTCGCGGGCCTTGCGGTGACGGATCAGGAAGCGGACGAAACGCTGCGCATCGGGAATCTCCGGGCCATGGCCGGAGAAATACAGATCCTCCGGCCGCGCGGCGAGTTTCTCCAGCGAGGCCATGTAGTCGATCATCGAGCCGTCGGGCGGCGCGACGATCGAAGTGGACCAGCCCATCACATGGTCAGCCGCAAACAGATAGTTCCTGTCGCGCCAGGCGAACGCCATGTGGTTGGCGGTATGGCCCGGCGTCGCCACGCCCTCCAGCGCCCAGCCGTCGCCCTCGATCACGTCGCCGTCGCGGACCAGGATGTCCGGCCTGAAATCACGGTCGGCGCCGGATTCCGGCGAGTGCTTCTCGCTCTCGAAACGCGGACGCGAGGCGCGGTGCGGGCCTTCGGCATAGACGGTCGCGCCGGTGGCCGCCTTGATGCGGCCGGTGTTGGGCGAGTGATCGTTATGGGTGTGGGTGACGATGATATGCGTCACCGTCTCGCCCTTCACGGCTTCCAGCAGCGCCTGCGCATGGGCTTCATTGTCGGGGCCGGGATCGATGATCGCGACCTTGCCCTCGCCGACGATATAACTGTTGGTGCCGGTGAAAGTGAACGGCGACGGATTGTTACAGAGAACACGGCGCACGCCGGGGCGGACATGATCGACCACGCCGGGACGCAGCGGATAATCGCGGTTGAACGGGACGTCGTCGTTGTCGCTCATGGTCGGTCCTTCCCGCTTGTTCAAACTCGTCATTCCGGGGCGATCCGGCGCCATGGGCGACGGATCGAACCCGGAATGACATGCATTCGGCAGCGTTACCCGAACGCCTGAATGCCCGTGATCGCGCGGCCGAGGATCAACGCATGGACGTCGTGGGTGCCCTCATAGGTGTTCACCGTCTCCAGGTTCTGCGCATGGCGCATCACCTGGTATTCGATCTGGATGCCGTTGCCGCCGTGCATGTCGCGGGCCATACGGGCGATGTCGAGAGCCTTGCCGCAATTGTTGCGCTTCACCACCGAGATCATGTCCGGGTGGAAATTGCCCTCGTCCATCAGACGGCCGACGCGCAGCGAACCCTGCAGGCCGAGCGTGATCTCGGTCAGCATGTCGGCCAGCTTCTTCTGCACCAGCTGGGTGGCGGCGAGCGGACGGTTGAACTGCTTGCGGTCCAGCGTGTACTGGCGGGCACGCGACATGCAGTCCTCAGCGGCGCCGAGCACGCCCCAGGAGATGCCGTAGCGGGCGCGGTTGAGGCAGCCGAACGGCCCCTTGAGGCCGGACACGTTGGGCAGCAGGTTTTCTTCCGGCACGATCACGCCATCCATGACGATTTCGCCGGTGATCGAGGCGCGCAGCGACAGCTTGCCGCCGACCTTCGGCGCCGTGAGGCCCTTCATGCCCTTTTCGAGGATGAAGCCGCGGATCTGGTTGTCATGCGCGGCGGACTTCGCCCACACCACGAACACGTCCGCAATCGGTGCGTTGGAAATCCACATCTTCGCGCCGGACAGCTTGTAGCCGTCCGACACCTTCTCGGCACGGGTCTTCATGCCGCCGGGATCGGAGCCGGCATCGGGTTCGGTCAGGCCGAAGCAGCCGACCCACTCGCCGGTGGCGAGCTTGGGCAGGTACTTCTTGCGCTGTTCCTCGCTGCCGTAAGCGTAGATCGGATACATCACCAGCGACGACTGCACCGAATTCATCGAGCGATAGCCCGAGTCCACGCGCTCGATCTCGCGGGCGATCAGGCCGTAGGCGACATAGCTGGCATTGGCGCAACCGTAGTCTTCCGGCAGCGTCACGCCGATCAGGCCGAGTTCGCCCATCTCGTTGAAGATCTCGCGATCGGTGTGCTCGTTGAGATAGGCGTCGGTGACGCGCGGCAGCAGCTTGTCCTGAGCATAAGCGCGCGCGGTATCGCGGATCATGCGCTCGTCTTCGGTGAGCTGCCCATCGAGCAGGAATGCATCGTCCCACTGAAAATTCGCAGCGGGTTTGTCCTTACCCTTGGGGGCAACGCTCATCGAAATCCCTTTCACATCATGACTGATCTGGCGCATTGGTTTGCGCATATTCCGGCCGCAGGCGCCTGGGCCGTCAGGCCGAAGCCGCCATCAGCGGCCCCCGCGCAGTGCGGAAGGCGGTATTTTAGGTCTTCGAACTATCGCCATCAAGTTGTTCGTTGCAGGCGATTTCGATCCCGAAACCCGACAGGCCCTTGTAGTCATGGGTCGACGAGGTGAGGTGGCGGATCGAGGTGACGCCGAGGTCGCGCAGGATCTGCGCGCCGACGCCGATCTCGCGCCACTGCCGGTTGCGGTCGGCCTCCGCCGAGGTCGGCGCATCGAACGGCTCGACCGGAACGCCCGCGGCGCCGTCGCGCAGATAGACCAGCACGCCGCTGCCATTCGCCTTGAAGCGCTCCAGCACCACGTTCATCTTCGCCGGGCCGGCGAAGATGTCGCGCACGATGTTCGGCTTGTGGAAGCGGGTCAGCACGTTCCGTCCATCGCCGACGCTGCCGTAGACGAAAGCGACGTGGTGAATGGGATCGAACGGCGAGCGGTAGGAATAGCCCTGCAGCGTGCCGATCGGGCTTTCGGTGGTGAAGGCCGAGACGCGCTCGATCAGCTTCTCACGGGCCTGGCGATAGGCGATCATGTCGGCGATGGTGACATGCTTCAGTTTGTGCTTCGCGGCGAAATCGACCACCTGCTGGCCCTTCATCACCGAGCCGTCGTCGTTCATCAACTCGCTGATGACGCCGACCGGCGCGAGATTGGCCATCCTGCAGAGATCGACCGCGGCCTCGGTATGACCGGAGCGGATCAGTACGCCGCCGTCCTTGGCGATCAGCGGGAAGATATGGCCGGGGCGGGCGAAGTCGTTGGCGCCGGCATTGGGATTGGTCAGCGCACGGCAGCAGGAGGCGCGCTCCTCCGCCGAAATGCCCGTGCCGTTATCGGGCTTGTAGTCGATCGACACCGTGAAGGCGGTGGTGTGGTTGGAATCGTTGTTGACGACCATCGGGTCGAGGCGCAGGCGGCGGGCATCCTCGCCGGTGATCGGCGCGCAGACGATGCCGGAAGTGTGGCGGATGATGAAGGCCATCTTCTCCGGGGTGCAGAACGACGCCGCGACGATGAGATCGCCCTCGCCCTCACGATCGTCGTCGTCGGTGACCACGACCATTTCGCCGGCGGCGAAGGCTTGCAGAACGTCGGAAATCGGATCGGCCATCGGAATGCTCTCGCTTGCTGTGGCGTTTGATATGGCGCAGAGCGGAGAGCGGTGCAAGGCGGTGCAGCGGGAAGCCCCATGCAGGGTTCGCTGTGCGGAATGGATATCCGCACCGGCCGTTATGTCCCCTCCCCCTTGCGGGGGAGGGTGAGGGAGAGGGAAGAAAGCTACGGCAGCACTTCCCGCCGTTCCGCCAGTTGCGCGTCCATCTCGGCGCGCTTGGCGTCCAGCAGGCCCTGGTCCACGGCCTCGATCACGTCATAGAGCGCGCCGGCATCGCTGAGGCGGGTGACCGTGACGTAGTCCGCGCCGGCCGCATAGATATCGTCGACATCGCCGAGCAGATCCGCCGTCGAGATGATCTTCGCCGTCGGATTGATCGAGCGGACGTGGCGGACCAGCTTTTCGTTATTCGCACCTTTGAGCAGCGAGTCCGGAACGCTGAGAATGATGATCTCGGCGTTGCCGACGCCGGCATGGACCAGCGTGTCCACGTTGCTGATATCGCCGTAGACCACATGCTGCCCGCGCGCGGCGAGCGTGCTGTAGACGTTCGGATTGAAATCCACCACGCTGATCTGGTCGAGCAATGACTTGTTCTGCCGCTCGATCTCGCTCAGCAGCGCGGAGGCTGCGCGGAAAAAGCCGAGAATGACGATGCGGCCCGCCTGTTCATGGCCGTCGGCAGGGGCACCGTCATCGCCCGCGCCGTGATCGAGATCGCGGAAGCCGAGGCGCTTCAGGACGCCGATGCTCCCGCGCACGATCCGGTCGCTCTGCACCATCGCGAAGGTCGACAGCACCGCCAGGATAACGAAAGCGAACGAGGTCGCACTGGATGTCTCTTTCGTGATGTGATGAGCGGCGATGCCGGTCTGCAGCACCACGAGCGAGAACTCGCTGATCTGCGCCAGATTGAAGGCCGGCAACAGGCTGGCGCGCAGGCCCTGCTTCATGATGTAGAGCGGCAGGAACGTCGTGACCAGACGGCTGACCACGGTGAACAGGGCGATCACCAGCGCGAGCTTGATGGTTGCGACATCAGGCACGGGAATGGTCATGCCGACGCCGACGAAGAACAGCGTGATGAAGAAATCGCGCAGCGTGGTCACCTTGGCGGTGACGTCGAGCGCGTAGGGGAAGGTGGAGAGCGCGACGCCCGCCACCAGCGAGCCCATCTCGCGCGACAGCGACAGGCGTTCGGCAATCTCGCCGATCAGGAAGCACCAGGCGAGCGCGCCGAGCAGCACCAGTTCCGGCCGGCGCGCGATCTGGTGAAACAGCGGCGGCAGCACATAGCGACTGAGGATCAACGCCGTCGCGACCAGCACGCCGACACGCGCCATCGACATCAGCACGACGCCCATCTGCAGATTGTCGAGGCTCGGTTGAACGGCCAGGAACATGATGGCGAAGATGTCCTGCAGCACCAGGACGCCCAGCGTGATGCGGCCCGGCAGCGTATCGAGTTCGCGCTTCTCGTACAGCACCTTGACGATGATCACCGTGGACGACAGCGCGCAGGCGACAGCCAGATAAAGCGCATCGAAACCGCCGCCGCCGAGTTTCAGGCCGATCGCCATGAAGAACGCCGCGCCGAGCAGGCAGCCTCCGATCAACTGCCCGCCGGCGGCGAACAGAATGACCTTGCCGGCCCGGATGATCTTCTTCAGATCGATCTCCAGCCCGATCATGAACAGCATGAAGATCAGGCCGAGTTCAGAGATGATGGCGACGGATTGGTCGGACTTGATCCAGTGCATGCCATAGGGCCCGATCACGAAGCCCGCGACCAGATAAGCAAGGATCAAAGGCTGCCGGAAAAAGTGCGCAGCCAGTCCGATGCCCCATGCAAACAGGATACATAGGGTGATATCGCTGATAAGATCGTGCATGCCCCTGCCAGGTCTTGTGTTGGAAGTCTTGTGTTGGAAGTGTCGTTTTCAAAGTCCTGCTGTTCGCGACAATACTTTAATGATGCGGCCCGCAAGGGCAAAGGGTAAATCCCGCCGGCTGAAACTTGCGGCGCCGTACCGTCCGATGCGACAGGCGGACACAAAAAAAAATGATTGAGGGAGACGACATTCATGACCACGACTCGTTTCGATTACGCTCCGCTGCTGCCGCCCGGCCTGCCCGCGGCTGCGACAAAATGGACCGGTCTTGCCAAATACAGTTTCGTCGGCGGTAATAACGACGCCGAGCAGGTTCCCGTCGCAGACCTCAAGGTCGCAGCCGAGGCCGTGTTGACCCGCGAGGGGCATACGCTCGCCACCTACGGACTCGCCAGCGGACCGCAGGGCTATCTTCCGCTGCGCCATTTCATCGCCGGCAAGCTCAGGCGCGACGCCGGCATCGCCTGCACCGCCGACGACATTCTGATGGTATCGGGATCGCTGCAGGCGCTCGATCTCGTCAATCATGCGCTGCTCGCCAGGGGCGACACCGTGATCATCGAGCGCGACTGCTATCAGGGCTCGATCAACCGGCTGACCCGGCTCGGCGTCAATATCGTCGGCATTCCGCTCGATGACGACGGCATGCGCATGGACGCGTTGGCGGATGCGCTCGCGGACCTCAAGGCCAAAGGCATCCGGCCGAAATATATCTACACTATCCCGACGGTGCAGAATCCGACCGCCACCATCATGCCCGAGAGCCGCCGCCGCACATTGTTGGCGCTGTCGGCCGACTACGGCGTGCCCATTTTCGAAGACGACTGCTATGCCGATCTGGTGTGGACGGGAGAGCGCCCGCCGGCCATCCATGCGCTGGATACGACCGGCCGCGTGATCCATATCGGCTCGTTCTCGAAGTCGGTCGCCCCTGCCCTGCGCGTCGGCTACATCGTCGCGCCCTGGGAGATCATGTCGCGCATGCTGGCGCTGAAGACCGATGCCGGCTCCGGCGCGCTGGAGCAAATGGTGCTGGCCGAATACTGCACCGCGCATTTCGCGGCCCATGTGCCGAAGGCGACCCGCGGGCTGCGCGCCAAGCTGGACACGCTGATGGAGGCGCTGAACGAACAGTTCGGCACGGCCGCCGAGTTCGAGGAACCCAAGGGCGGCATCTTCCTGTGGGTGAAACTGCCGGATCAGGTGGATGCGATGCAACTTTATCAGGCGGCGCTCAAGGCAGGCGTGTCGATCAATCCGGGGCCGGAATGGTCCGTCGACAAACCCTCTGCGCACAGCCGCATCCGCATCTGCTTCGCCAGCCCCACCCACGCCGACATCCGCGACGGCATCGCGGTCCTCGCAGACGTCTGCCGCAAGGAATTCGGCGTGCCGGAGCGGATCGCGAATGTCGCGAAGCGGGGGTAGGAGGAGCCTGGGATTCCCGCTGCAATCACATCAGAATGCACCGGCCACGGTCAGGCGCAGCGCCAGCGGTTCGACCGGGTGCAGCACCTGATCCATCACGCCCGTCTGACATACCGGGGCAGGCACGGTCGGCGCGCCGCCGCCTGCCAGGAAACAGGCGGCGAACAGCGAATCCGTCTTCAGCAGCGAGCCATAGGCATAGGTAATCTGGTCCGAACGGCTGTTCAGGATGTTGAAGGCGTCGAGCTGGATACGCCAGCCGTTGTCGAAGCGGTATCCGACCTGGCCGTTCAGCAATCCTGTGGCAGGCGATACGAAGGCGCCATCCTCGGTCAGCGGTCGCGGGCCGAAATAGCGATAGCGCAGCGCACCGAACCAGCCCGTCGCCTCGCCGAGCCGGATGCCTGCGGAAGCGACCACGTTGGGTGCGCCGGGAATGTAGTTGCCGGGCGCGTTGCCGATCTGCGTGGCCGGATAGCCGTCGAGTTCGGCATAGGCGGCGGCCTGATCGGCATCGCCGCCGCGAAAGCGCGCGCGCGTCATGGCGAGATCGGCCTCCAAAGCCAGCCACGACACCGGGCGATAGTCGTTGGTCCATTCGAAGCCGATGCGTCGGCTCGGCCGGCTGGCTTCGGTGTCGCCGGCATCGCCGACGAACAGAATCTCCGACGCGGACTCCAGCGAGAACACCGCCACCGAACTGGTGAGGCCGGGGATGAGCGTCGTACGCAACCCCACTTCAGCGCCGCGCGTCTTCACCAGGAACGGCGACGATTCCACCGGCGCACCGTCGGACGGCGACTCCCGGATGGTGACGCCGCGCGCGTCATTGCTGTGAAATCCTTCGCCGGCATTGAGAAACAGTTCGGTCTTCGCGAACGGACCGAAGACGAGGCCGACTTTCGGACTACCGATGGTCGCGTTCGCGTTGCCGGAATTGGCGGCAGTGAACATCGAATCGACGCTTGCGTTGTAATAGTCGCCGCGCCAGCCGACATTGCTGCGCAGCCAGTCCGTCCACCACGTCGTGTTCCGTACGAAAATGCCGACGCTGCCTTCCTTCACGAGGTCGCTGCGCGTCGTCGACAGATATCGCCGCTGCACGGTGTTGCCGAGACTGACATTGATATCGTCGTAACGGCTTTGCAGGCCGATCTCCGTCTCCGTACGGAAGCCGCCGACAACTCCCCTGAACACATGCGATGCATCGATGCCGCCGAGCACGCGGTCGTCATACTGATGAAACTGATCGCCGTTGACGGGATCGCTCAAAAAGAACGTGAAGTTGTTCCACAGGTTGAGCTTGCTCTTGATGGCGTAGAAATCGAGTTTGGTGGCACCGTCACGGTCGGTTTCGCGATAGCGGCCCGACAGCGAGAAACGTTCCGCGTTGCCACCGTCGGTCGGATCGAGCGCGCCGTAGAGGCCGATCTGCGCGGAGGCGATGGCGCGCAGCGGCACCTGATCGGTGGAATTCCATCTGTTCGCATAGGCCATGCCGGTCAGCGAAAAGCCGTTATCCGCTGTGCCCTGACTGTAGCGGATCATGCCGTTGAGCTTCTTGAGCCTGTCGGGATCGTCCCACGGGCCGTTGTAAATGTTGGCTTCGGCGGCGACGAGCAGGTTGCCGTCGCCTGCCTTGCCCGATGTCACGCCGAACGCGCGATTATAGCCGAAGCTGCCGGTCGTGATCGACGCCATGGTGCGGGCGACGCTGTCGACCAGGCCGACATGAAGGGCACCCACTGAGGCGAAGTCGCCCTCGTCCGCGAAATACGGCCCCTTGCGCACGTCGATGCCGGCGATCAGTTCGGGAATCAGGAAGTTCATGTCGGCATAGCCCTGGCCATGACCATGGGTGCGCATGTTCACCGGCATGCCGTCGACCGCGATCGCGAGGTCGGTGCCGTGATCGAGATTCACGCCGCGCAGAAAATACTGGTTGGCTTTGCCCTCGCCGGAATGCTGGGTGACGACCAGCCCCGGCGCCACTTCGAGTGCTTCGCCGGGACGCGACAACGGCCGCGCGTTGACGTCGGTGCCGCTGACATTCATTTCGCCGGCGGCGGCAAGCGGCATCTGCGCCGCACTGGCGCCGGGCACGACACCGGCAGCGCCGGCTGACGCCGGGTTGTTGCGGGGAGCTATTCGGCGGATGCGCCGACGGCTGCCGGGTGACGTTCGCGAGCCGGCCTGATGCGGCGGCGGCGTCACTTCAACCGGCGACAGCACCGTCGCCGGTTGAGCAACCGACGATACGGGCGCGGCCGGTAACGCTGCCAGGATGGCCCCTGCCGATAAAAAGAGAGAACGATGCATACGCGTGGAATAAACTAGGAACGGTCAATCCCAATCCGGCGCAAAAGCCGGCGTCACGAAGCGTTCCGCCTTCGGCAACCCTGCGATGACCTTGCGGTCCTCATCGTCCAGCGTCACTTTCAGCGCATCCAGGTTGGCCTGTTGACTTTCCCTGCGCGAGGCTTTGGGGATCGCGGCGACGCCATCCTGGTCGAGCAGCCATTTCAACGCGACCTGCGCCGCCGAGACGCCGTGCTTCGCGCCGATCTTCCTCATCGCATCGTTGTCGGCAAGACGGCCCTGCGCCAGCGGACAATAGGCGACCAGCGGAATCGCCCTCGACCGCAGATAGGCCCGCAACGCCGTCTGATCCAGCAGCGCATGATACTCGACCTGATTGCAGGCGACCGGCGCGCCAATTTCCTCCACCGCCTGCCTCATCAGCGCGACCGGGAAATTGGCCACGCCGAGCGCGCGGATGCGACCCTCGTCCTTGAACCTCATGAGCGTCTCGAAGACCGCCGGCAGGTTCATGCCCCGCGACGGCCAGTGCACGAGATAGAGATCGATCACGTCGAGGCCAAGCCTCGCCTGGCTGCCATCGAAGGCGCGCTTGATGGCGTCGGGCGCCAAATTCTCATGCCAGACCTTGGTGGTGACATGCAGATCCTTCCGCGCCAGGCCGGCGGCCTTGATGCCGGCGCCGACTTCCGCCTCGTTGCCGTACATCTCGGCGGTGTCGATGTGGCGATAGCCGAGCTGGAGCGCGCTTGCGACGCCGGCGATACAGGCATCGCCCGTCAGCTTGAATGTGCCGAGCCCGAGTTGCGGCACCGCGATGCCTTGAGTGTCGATCACCTGCATCATTTCTCCTGACCGGGGCAGCCCGCCGCACGACATTGTCTTCCCGCCCTGATACCCTGTCCGCACGCAAACAGAAACCCGCGATGCAAGGAGACGTTCAAGACCATGGAGAAAGCGCTTCGCGCATGGCTGGAATCCCACGGCCTGCTCGCCATCACCACCGCCGTGCTCGGCATCATCATCAGTCTGGCCGTCGTGCTCGTGGTCGGCGGCTATTGGCTATCGACGCCGTAAGCTTCGCCGTCACGGTCAGAATCCCGAAAGCAGATACAAACGCATGGCAGGCGGCAGGATTAGACGGTCGACAATCGACGCTCGATCGAAGTCCATATAGCGTGAAGCCGGCGCGCTGATCCGCGCAATCCCCGCATCAACCAACGGAGCCGCAACGTGAAGGCCGTCTATTCCGACAAGCATAACGCGCACGATCCACAGTTCTTTCTCGTGCGCGGCCAGGTCATGCGCACCACCGAACAGCCCGAGCGCGCCAATCGCCTGCTGAAGGGTCTCGCCGACGGCAGGCATACGCTGGTAGCGCCGATGGAATTCGGCCAGGGCCCGCGCGCCCGCGTGCACTCGCCGGACTACCTGCGTTTTCTGGAAAGCGCCTGGGAGGAATGGACCAAATTACCGGACTACGGCCCGGAAATGATCGCCAACATCCATCCCAACCGCGTACCGGGCAGCTATCCCACCCATATCATCGGCAAGCTCGGCTGGCACACCGCCGACACGGCCTGCCCGATCGGCCCCGGCACCTGGGCCGGCGCCTGCGCCTCCACCGATGTCGCCGTCACCGCCGCGCAGATGGTGCTGGACGGCGAGGATGCAGTCTACGCACTGTGCCGCCCGCCGGGCCATCACAGCTATCGCGACATGGCCGGCGGCTTCTGCTTCATGAACAATTCGGCCATCGCCGCCGAACATCTGCGCACCCGGCATGAGCGCGTCGCCATCCTCGATGTGGACGTGCATCACGGCAACGGCACCCAGGGCATTTTCTATGCGCGCCCCGACGTGCTCACCGTCTCGATCCACGCCGATCCGTCCGGCTACTATCCGTTCGTCTGGGGTTTTGCCGACGAGAAGGGCGAAGGCAACGGCCTCGGCGCCAATCTCAATATCCCGCTCGCCATCGGCACCGGCGACGACGGTTTCATCGACGCGCTCGCGGTCGCCGAGAAGACCATCAAGTCGTTCGCCCCCACGGCCCTCGTGCTCGCGCTCGGCCTCGATGCGTCCGAACACGATCCGCTCGCGGCTCTGAAAGTCACCACGCCCGGCTTCAACCGCATCGGCGCCGCCGTCGCGCGCCTCGGCCTGCCCACCGTGATCGTGCAGGAAGGCGGATACCTGTCCGACATCCTCGGCGCCAACCTCACCGCCACGCTGGCAGGATTCGAAGCAGCGCGGTGACCGGCCTTCCCTTGCTTCACCTCTCCCCACCGGGGAGAGGTGAAGAAAACAGCCGCTTCAGTTCATCGCTCAAAATCAACCATCAAAAAAGGAAACACCCATGGCTCTCGCTCCCGCACTCCGCGACAAGATCATCGCCGCCGTCGGCAAGGGCTTCGATGCCCAGGTCAAGTTCATCCAGGAGATGGTCCGCCACGAGTCGACCCGCGGCAACGAGCACACCATGCAGGACTTCATGTTCCGCGCCATGAGAGAGCGCGGCTACAGCATGGAGCGTTTCAACATGGACCCCGAGGCGCTGAAGCGTCATCCCGGTGCGGGCGCATGGGACGAATTGCATTCGCAGGCCCCGATCGTGGTCGGCACCCACCGCCCGCGCGACGAGAAGGGCCGCTCGCTGATCCTGCAGGGCCATGTGGACGTGGTGCCGGCAGGTCCGCACGACATGTGGAACACGCCGCCGTTCGATCCCGTCATCCAGGGCGAGTGGATGCAGGGCCGCGGCGCCGGCGACATGAAGGCGGGCTGCGCCGCCAATATTTTCGCGCTCGATGCGCTGAAAAGCCTCGGCCTGCAGCCGGCGGCCACCGTCCATCTGCAGTCGGTGGTGGAAGAAGAATCCACCGGCGACGGCGCGCTGATGACGCATCTGCGCGGTTACAAGGCCGATGCGGTGGTGATCTCGGAGCCCTCGCACGAAACCATCACCCGCGCCAATGTCGGCGTGGTCTGGTTCCAGGTGGAAGTGCGCGGCATCCCGGTGCATGTGCAGCGCATGGGCACCGGCGCCAATGCCATCGACGGCGCCTATCGCATCATCGCTGAACTGCGCAAGCTGGAGGCCGAATGGAACGCCACCAAGGACCAGCACGAGCATTTCAGGCACGTCGAAAAGCCGGTCAACCTGAACATCGGCAAGATCGCCGGCGGCGACTGGGCCTCCTCGGTGCCGGCGTGGTGCAAGGTCGATTTCCGCATCTCGCTGCTGCCCGGCAAGACCGCGGACGCGGCGAAGAAGGAGATCGCGGACCGCGTCGCGGCTTTCTCGCGCCAGGATCCGTTCCTGTCGAACATTCCGCCGACCGTGACGTTCAACGGCTTCCAGGCCGAAGGCTTCGAACTCAAGCCGGGCTCGGACGCCGAGACGTTGCTGGCGGCAACGCATGAAAGCGTGTTCGGGCAGCAGCCGAAGCGGGAAACGTCGCTGGCCTATCTCGACAGCCGCGTCTACGCGCTGTTCGACAAGGTGCCGACGCTGAACTACGGCTGCATCTCGCGCGGCGTCCACGGCTTCGACGAAGGCGTCAACCTGCCTTCGCTGAAAAAGACCACGACGACGCTGGCGCTGTTCATCGCCGAATGGTGCGGCGTGGAAGACGCTGGGGCATGAACACGTCCTTCATCCCATGACGAAGAAAAGCGGCGCCGCCATCAACGGCGCCGTTTTTCTTGTGCCGCATAAAAAATCATTCTCCGGCCGCGCCGGAATTGCTCGAAAAGCGGGTGTAGTAAGCTTAATCGGTTAGGTTAAGATTCAGATCAAGTTGCAGCAAATTTTCCTCAAACTACATCTTGCCCGTGTCGAGCAGCGCGGGCCCGGAAGTCGCTTTCCTGCCCCGAATTTCAATGCCCGGCACGGGACCGCCGTTTTTCCGCTGCGTCGGCGGTCCCACCCCTTCCCTCACACCTTCCGCGTATACAGGTGAAAGCCGCCATAGATCCCCGAGCGGTCCTGCGCCAGCCCCATGGCGCTGCGCGCGGCATCGCGTTGCCAGGTGTTGCGCAGCGGCGCGTGAACGTCGTCCTCGAGCGGCGATTCCACGCCTGCGGTGCGGAAGATCACGCGGATGTCGTCGCTGCCGGCGCGGTCGATCGCGTCCCATAGCGCGCGGATTTCATCCGGCGCCATCCAGTCCTGCGAGTCGAGCAGCACGACGGCGTCGATCCGGCGTGCCGGCAGGCTTTCCAGAAACACGCGTAGATTGGCATGCACCGGCGTCACCAGATCGGCCCGGCTCGACGTGTCGACGTAGCGGCTCTGCTGCAGATACAGCGGCAGGCAGGTATCGCCGGGGCCGGCATAGCCGCGGCTCAGCGCCTGCCATGCAAAGTAGTTATCGGCATTCGGATGCACATCGATCAGCGCCAGCAGGCGCTGATACAGCACTTCATTGAGCGGCTGGTCGCCCGCCAGCAGCGTGCGCTGTTGCGGCGGGATGCCGAGGCTGAACACCAGCGCCGGCGTGCGTGTCAGCAAGCGGGCAAACCACGAATGGAACACGGCGTTCAGCTTGTCGAGCGCCTGCTGGCGCACCGGTGACCCCGGTTCACCCCTCAGCAGCGCATCGAGATCGACCCCGGCGACCTTCGCGATCAAGTGCCCGAAGCCGATGAAGCGGCCGAGCGCACCGTGACGATAAAAGCCATCGGTGAAATAGCTGTAGCGCGGACGACCTATACCGAAAAAGGTGCGTTCGTCCCAATAACCGCAGGCTTCGTCGTCGAGATGCGGACGCAGTCGCTCGCGATAGACCTCGGCATTCGCCTTGGCGTTGCCCTCGCCGAAGAACGCCCAGAAATCCCGATAGTCCGGCAGCGCGCGGAGGCCGGCGAGTTTCAGCTTCAGCAGCGAGAGATGCGCCTCATTGAGATCGACCGCATAGACATGCGCCGGCTTCGCCGCGAGATAGGATAGCGCATTGCAGCCGCCGCTGGAGATCGTGACGATGGACGAGCCCGGCTTGAGCTGCATCGCCGCAAGATCGGCTTCCGGATCTTCCCAGATCTGGGTGTAGACAAGACGGCGGAACCAGAAAGCGAACAGAGAATCCCAAACCGTCGCTTCTTCACGGCCACGGCTGTTGCGAACGGCTTCGGCGATCAGCTGCGTATTCATCATGGTCCTTTGGCGGTCTTTTGAAAGCCTCGAATCGACAATCTGAAATTTTTATCAAGCGCAGACTGCGGTTTTGCGACAGCCATGCTGCAATCAGGGGCTTTCCCGTCACAAACCCACTGTCACATCGCCGTCGTGCTTGGGTGAAATGGATGCGATTCAATCCGATAGTCCGTGAGGTCCGCCGTGACGATTGTCTCCGAAGCCGAAACGCCCGCACAAACGAGCCAGCAGAACGACGCCACCCGCCGCATGAACCGGATGTATCGCTGGCAGCGCTTCATCTATGACGCCACGCGCCGTTACTATCTGCTCGGCCGCGACCAGTTGATCGCCGAACTGAAACCGCTGCCCGGCGCCAGCGTGCTCGAGATCGGCTGCGGCACCGGCCGCAATCTCGTGCAAGCGGCGCGGCATTATCCAGCGACGCATTTCTTCGGCATCGACGTATCGACGGAGATGCTGACGACCGCGCTCGGTTCGATCAGGCGCGGCGGCCTCGACGGCCGCATCCGCGTCGCCCATGGCGATGCCACCGATTTCGACCCGGCGCGAATTTTCGGAATCGCAGCGCCGGACCACATCCTGATCTCCTACGCACTCTCGATGATTCCCGACTGGCAGGGCGTGCTCAACGAAGCCGTCTCGCGCCTCAAGCCGGGCGGCCGGCTGCATATCGTCGATTTCGGCGCGCAGGAGCGCCTGCCCGCCACCGCCCGCCGCCTGCTGCTGCGATGGCTGACGCTGTTCGACGTGACGCCGCGCAACGACCTGCAGGGCGCCCTCGTCACCCTTGCCGAGCGTCATCAGGCACAGCTCGATTTCAAACGCCCATTCCGCGGCTATGCGCAATCAGCCGTGCTGACGCTGCCGCCGCGTTAACCAAGACATCGGTCAGCGCATCCTCCGACAAAAATAAAACCGGTTCGCTCCAAATTCAGCCGCAAGACTGTCGCAAGCGAGTCATGCGAACGCCGTATGTGGCGGACGCCATGCCAACGCGCGCAATGCGCGATCCAGAATCAGAAGCAAGATACCATGCCGGCCGAGACGGATTTTCAGCTCACCGCCCATCAATGGGACACACTGCGAGCCCTTCGCCCCACCAGCGCGCCCATCGGCCGGCTGAACCGCTATACGCTCGATCAACTGGTCGAGATCGGTCTGGTGGCGATGGTGAACGACACCCCCGCACTGACAACCACCGGCCGCACCGTCATCCTGCGCGGATGCCCGCGATTGTGGGACTTGGCGGCTTGAGCCATACGATATCGGCAGGCGCCATCGTCATTTGGCTGTCGTCCTTCATCGGCGGACAATGCGGAACTCAACCCCGCTGACCGGATATCGGCCAGCGCGGACCCGGCATTGTTGATCATGATGTCGATACGGCCCAGCGTCCCGATAATTTTCACAGCGTTGCCGCTCTCATCGTCGGCGCTGTTCTTTTGCGATCGCCCGCGTCGCCGAATTGATCGCCTTCCTCGAAGTCCCTCTATTCCATCGCCCGCGATTAACGTTTGTTTGACGGCATTTCACGTGACGCGTCCAGCGTTCATCAGCAACGAGGCCAAGCATAACTTGAGGGACGGCAGAACCGGAATCAGCAGCTTTTCTGCAATTCAAAGTCGGCTCGGGATACGAAATATGAATAGAACGTATCGGTAAATTTCGATTGATGCATGGCTTTGCTTTGGACTAGCCTCGCGCCGATAACAAAATCGGCCGAGGGAGAATACGAATGCTATCGAGCGCTCAGATCGTCGAAGCGTTGAACAAGTCGTCATTTACGAGACGACATCTTGCTTTCTACTTGACGATCGTGTTTTGCCATTTCTTCGACGGCTTCGACATTCAGATGATGGGCTTCGTCCTTCCGGGGATCGTCGGCGAACTCAAGCTCTCGCCCGGACAAGCCGGTGTCCTCGCCTCGAGCGTCTTCTTCGGCATGCTGCTCGGCGGCATCGTGATCGGCACCCTCGCGGATTCCATCGGCCGCAAGAAGGCGCTGATCTTCGCCATCCTGACCTATGGCGTGATGGGCCTTTGCGTCGCCTTTGCACGGTCCTACGAGACGCTGGTCGCGCTCCGCGTGATTCAGGGTTTCGGGCTGGGCGCCGAAGTTCCCCTTGTCTTCACCTACCTCTCCGAATTTCTTCCCGCCCGACGGCGCGGCGTCCTGATCGCCTCGATCGTTGCATTCTGGCAGGCCTCCAGCTTCGGTGCGTCGATGCTCGCCATCTACGTCATTCCGGCATGGACGTGGCGCGGCATGTTCATCGTCGCAGCGATTCCGGTGGCAGTGCTGCTCGTCTTCGTGCTGCGTATGCCTGAATCGATCCGCTTCCTGCTGCTGCGGGGGCGGAATGAGGAGGCCGAGACCGTTGCCCGTCGTTTCAGCGACGTCGATCCCGCCACGATCGCCGCAACATCAACCGTACCGGTTCCGGCACAACAAGATGCGAAACTCAGCGACCTCGCGAGCGGCGGCTACCTCCGCATGACGGCAGCCCTGTGGATCATGCAATTCTGCGGCGGAGCGACGTTCATCGGGATGCTCGTCTGGCTGCCGACGATCTTCATCAACATGGGCTTTTCGCTGGTCCGCAGCTTCGTCTACACGGCCGCCATCACCGGTGCCGGCGCATTGGGCAACGTGATCGGTGGCGCGATGCTCGATCGCATCGGCCGGCGCGCAACCCTGGCCGGCGCTTTCATTCTCGGTGGCCTGTTCATGCTGGTGTGGGGGTTTGCCGCCTCGGAAACGACACTGATCGCCTGGGGCTGCCTGACCACATTCTTTGCTTTCGGCGCGGCAGGCGGACCGCTGTTCGTCTACACGAGCGAGGTCTATCCGACCCGTTTCCGCGCAACCGGAACGGGATGGGCGGCCGGCTGGCAGCGTATCGGCGGCATCGTGGCTCCAATCGTGCTCGGCTATATCGTCGCCGCAGGCAGCGGCAACTTCACTTTCTTCGCCGCTCTCGCAGCCCTGCTTCTGCTAGGCGGAGTAGCTATGCTGACGCTCGGCTACGAGACACGTGGCCGATCTCTCGAACAGATCCAGGCAGATCTCAGCGGCAGGAAGGTTTGACAATGGCTTATTTCCAATCACGCGGCATGAACCTGCATTATGAAACCGTGGGGAGCGGACCAGCCGTCCTGATGATTCACGGTTTCACCAATCATGGCATGGTGTGGGCCCAGCAGATCGCTGACCTTCTGCATGCCGGCTACCGGGTCGTGATGCCGGACCTCGCCGGCCACGGGCTCTCGCAGATTGCCGATCGCAAGACGACGGTCGATGACCTCGCGACCGACATGGTCGCTCTGCTCGACCATCTTGCGATCGACAAAGCCGTCGTCTGCGGTCTTTCGCTGGGCGGCATGGTTGCCCAATACATGGCTACCGATCATTCCGCGCGAGTACGCGCCCTCGTCGTCGCCAATTCCTGCGTCGACAGCACTGCGCCGGATGTGGTCGCCGCCAACCAGTCATGGATCGAGATGTTCGAGCGCCCGAATGGCCCGCTGCTGCGGATGCAGGCCATCTGGCCGCAGATGCTCAATGAGCGGTACCGGGCGAGCCCCACGGCTGACGCATTTCGAGCAAGCTGGGAGCGCATCAACGGCAAGATACCCGGCAGTTCGTTCGCCAATGTTGCCCGCGGCCTGCAGGCATTCAAAAGCAGAGATCGGCTGAACGGCGTCAACGTTCCCTGTCTGGTTATCGCAGGCGAGTTCGACCGGCTCTTTCCACCCGCCGTGTGCGGTGAGATAGCAACGCTCATTGCCGGTGCCCGCCTCAGCGTCATCGAGGGAGCCGGACATCTTTCGTCCCTCGACAGCCCGAAACAGTTCAACGAGTTGCTGTTGCAATTCCTGCACGACATCGCATGAAAAGGAGCCGAAATGAGGGGTGGCGGCGAGATGCCCGCTCCAATGGGTGAGAGCTGCTCGCCGATAATCGACTGAAAACAACGTGCTTAAAGGTCTAACGATGATTACCGACATCCACTGCCATTTCGTGCCGGACGAGTTTTTCCGTTTCGCCGCGAAACGCGACGAATTCGCCATCAAAGTCAAACGTCGCGAAGGTGATGCGATCGATCTCGACATTCGCGGCATGCATTTCGGCCTGAACACGACATTCTTCGATTTGGACAAACAGCGCGAGCGCATGAAGCGCGACGGCGTCGAGCGCGCGATCCTTTCGCTTGCGACGCCGTTCATCGACTATCATCTCGAAGCCGCCGTTGCGATCGATGCGGCCAAAGTCTTCAATGACGCTTTGGCCCAGGCGATCATGTCCGATCCCGTGCATTTCGGCGGCTGGGCGCTTCTGCCTATGCAGGATCCGGAAGCCGCCGCGCAGGAACTGCGGCGTTGCGTTCGCGACTACGGCTTTATGGGCGGCCACATCGCTTCAAATGTCCGCGGTGTCTATCTTCATGATGAACAGTTCGCACCGATTTTTCAGGCTGCAATCGATCTCAATGTTCCACTGTTCATTCACCCCGCCGATCCTCTCGGCAAGGATCGTACCCGCGAATACGAACTGACGATCGTGGCGGGATATCTATTCGACAACACAATCAACATCCTGAAGATGATCTGCTCGGGCTTTCTCGATCGATGGCCCAATCTCAAATTGATCTGTGCCCATGCCGGCGCGTTCAGCCCGATCCTGCGGGCGCGCATGCAACGGGAGGTCGACACCAATCCGCTACTGCAGAAGACGCTCAAAATGCCTGTGGGCGACTATCTCAAAAGACTCTATTTCGACAGCATCTGCTTTGAGCCGGCCATCCTGCGCTATGTCACCGATGTCGTTCCCGTGGAACGAGTCATGCTTGGGAGCGACGCGCCATTTCCCCTCGGCGAACCTGATCCGGTCAATTTCGTCCGCAACGCATTGCCGAAGGATCAAGCCGACCTGATCCTGAGCCGTAATTTCGAACGTATGCTGACGGCATGAATGGATATCCGCGGCATCACCGTCATCACGGCTGTGATCCACGCTGAAAGCGAGCCGGCGCACCCGTGCGTGAGAAGTCGCAGACCATGGAAGGACATCGAATGAAAATGCGCAGCATCGTGGTGAATGAACTCCATGTCACCGATTGGGAACGGTATAAGGACTATCAGGTGCAGGTCCCCGCGACATTGGCCTTGTTCGGCGGTCAGTATGTCTCGCGCGGAGAGCCCGAGCCGATCGTCGGAAACGCCCCGAGTCCACGTGTCGTCATTCTTGAATTTCCCAGCCGCGAACGCGCGCTGGCCTGGTTTCACTCGCCTGAGTTCCAGCAGATTCTTGCCATACGCAATGAGGCATCGACCTCACGGGTCTATTTCGTCGAAGGCCAGTAGGCCACGCACGCCGCAACAGATCTGCATATTCCTTCAGCATTATCGCTCGTTGAACACTTCAGAGACACATGATCATGCATGTCAAACCGCGCATCGCACATTTGTCGGGTCCGACCGCAACTATTCAGAATACACCGCCACTCGTCACCTCGAACAAGGCCAGAGCTTTACGCGGGCTGGAGCCGCGTTATGCCGCCGATGGACATCCCCTCAAATACGATGCACTGAGACCGCAGCGGCTGGCCGCCAAGGCAAAGCTCTATGTCGAGCAATTCTCGGCCCATCCGCTTGAGGCGGACGCGGCGGAACTATACGGGCAACCCGATGGCTTTATGGGAGCCGACGGGACGTTTCGGAAAGAACGACGCAGCCCCGAGGACAAGCCGGTTTATGAAATCGAGGTTGGTCCGGAAGATGGGCTGTACCCGCTTCCTTACATGGCCGTCCAATCGAGCGGCGCGCCATGGGAGGATGAAGGCTCCGAGCCGGGCGCACCGCTTGAGCGGGTGCGTCAGGGGTTCTTCCCCGACGGCCATCGCTCATTCGAAGAAATCGACCGCCTCTCGATCGGAACCGACGGCACGGCAGGGCAGCTATCCGCGCTGGCAGATATCGACTTCTTTCGGGGCGCACCATCCGGTGGATATACAAAGGGATTGCCCGAAGCACGGCGCACGGACCAGGGACGCGGCGACATCCCTCCCGAGATTCGCGGCCGGGACTTTTTCGCTTACAAGCCGTACTATGCCCCATCACAGCCTGCCCGACCGACGCTCGCTCGGCTGACCAACGAAATGCAGGCGATTGCATCAAGCGGCGCCTATGACGGCATCATATGGACCCAAGGCAGCCCTCAAGTTGAGGAGACCGCCTATTGGTACAGCCTGCTGATCGACACCCGGCTTCCCATCAGTGGAAACGCAGCGCAACGAGCGCAGGGCCAGGTCAGCAATGACGGCCCCAAGAACATCATCGATTCCGCGCGTTACATCACGTCGCGCATCTGGGCGGATGAGCAAGGAAACAATCGCTGCGGTGTCGTCGTGATTCAGGAGCAGCAGATATTTGCCGCGCGCGAAGTCGCCAAGGTTGACGCCCGGCCGGGAGGATATGTCGCGACCGGCGGTCACGGCGGCATTCTCGGCCAGATCAGCCACCTCGACCGGCTCGCGATCACCTACGTGCCGGCCTATAAACATACGTATCGCTCAGAAGTGAATCTGACCAAATTGCCTGCATCCGTGTCGGCCGTTCGCAAGGTCGACGGTCGCATCGTCTCGATCGATATTCCCGTCAAGGACGAAACAGGACGGCTTATCGACGGCGCAATCCCATCGGTATCGATCGTCAAGGACGGTGGGTATGCAACACTCGAATATGGCGACGATCCATCACTGGAAAGCGATCTCATTGCCTTGATCGAACACAAGCTGGCGCTCGGCAAGCTCACCGGACTGATTTGTGAGGGCCTTGTTCCGTATGGTTACTCCTCGTCGTCAACGCGCCATAAGCTGCTCTTGAAAGCAGCGTTTTCCGGCATTCCGGTTGTAAGGGTCGGCAGAAACGCTCCCGAGGGATTTGCCGATCCCCACGAGATTCATATTGGCGGGGCAAACCTGACCGCGACGAAAGCGCGAATTCTCTTGATGGCGTGTCTGTTGAAACTAGGCAGCCTTCCCGCCGCAGCCAACCCGGACGCCCCGACGCCGGACGAAAGAGCTACCACGCGCACCAAGGTGGCTGCCTATCAGGCTCTGTTCGACAGCCATTAGGGGACGCAGTTCAGCATTTCGGTGATCAGGCATCCGCCGAGCTGCACCTGCGCGCTTCATTTCAACTATGGGCTGAAAGTCAGACCGTTTTTTTAGAAGCTCATCGAACCTGTATCGAAGCGCCTTGTCGCGATGGACACACAGGATGCATGAACGGATGGATCGCAAGGCGATGTCGCGCTGCATGCCCCGTCTTCTTATCTGAAGCGGTTTTACTACGACACGATCCTGCACGATCCCGCCATTCTCAAATGGCTTGTAACGCACGTGCACGCTGATCGCATCGTTCTCGGAACCGACTATTCGTTTCCGCTCGCAGATGCGGATCCCATCGGCACGGTCAAGGAGGCGGGCTTCGAAACGAAGGACATGCGAGCGATTTTGGACGAAAAGATATTGGTGCTTTTCCCTCCGCTGACATCGCAGAGGTGCCCCCGGCTACGGCGGAGCATCAATATGCGGGCGATGAAATCCGTTACGACGTCGCGTCGTGCCAGATACCGTCGCGCACCTGCTTTCGGCCGAACTCGCAGAGCATCTCATGGAACCGCTCGGCCGCGACACCCAGGGTTCGGCCCTTGGGACGGGCGACCAACCAGGTGATCGACAGATCCGCGATCGGGCTGGCAGAAATCGAGCCCTGCTTCAAAAGGCCGCGAACACCGGACAGCGGCAGCACCGTGTAACCCAGCCCGCCGATCACGAGATCGGTCATCAGCGGCAGCGTATTCGCCTCGAACCGGATATTCGGCTGCAGACCGTGAAGACCCATGCCGTTCTCGATCGTCAGCCGCAGGCTGTTCGGGCGCATCGTCAGGATCAGAGGCAAACCCGCCAACGACTTGAGCGGCGTTTCCTTCCGCATCGACAGCTTCTCGCTCGCCGGCCCGACCAGCACCATGCGTTCCCGCCCCAGATGCTGGGCACCGATGCCATGGGTCGGTTCGCTGGAGTTCGTGATCGCGACATCGAGCATTCCGTTCGCGATGAGATCGCGCAATTGACCGGATGTCTCCTCGACGATGCGAACGACAATGCGTGGATAGGCGGCATGGAACTTCTTCATGATCGGCACGGCGATGAGGCCGCGCGGCGACGGCGGGATGCCGAAGGCGACTTCTCCCGCAGGCTCCAGCGTCACCGCCGCCACGTCGTTCTTCAACAGTCGAAGCTGTCGGCCGATGCTCTGAAGTCCTTCCTGCAATTGCCGTCCAGCTTCAGTCAACAACATGCCGCGGCTGCCACGCACGAACAGAGGCGTTTGAAACTCCTCCTCGATGGCCTGAATCTGCCGGCTGAGGGTGGGTTGCGACACCCGCAGAGCCTGCGCAGCGCTGCTCAGATTGCCGTGCTCGATGACGGAGAAGAAGAATTCGATCTTGCGCTGATCCACGCCGGCCTCCGTTGTATACGTTTCGTGAATAGCGTTTATATTAAAAATTCGATTGCTGCATGCAAGACTCCTGCTTAGCTTCCTCCCCACACTTCCGGTCAACGGAAGGTCAACACAAGGGAAGGTCGACCGATGCGACGATTGCTTCGCTTGAGTGCTTTGTTTGCCGGGCTGGTGCTGGCATCTCCGATCACCGCACGCGCGCAGGAGCCGATCAAGATCGGCGTGCTGCTGCCGTTCACCGGCCCGCTGGCGAAGAACGGTATCGAAAACTGGGAAGCGATGCAGATTGCGCGCGACATGATCAACGAGCGTGGCGGCATCAACGGCCGCAAGATCGTTTACGTTCAGGGCGACGCGACGACGCCGAATGCCGCCATCAGCGAAACAGAACGGCTGATCAACAGGGAAGGCATCAAGATCACCACCGGGTCGTTCGCCTCTCCGATCGCCATCGCGGTCAGCCAGGCCGCCGAGCGAAACGGCGCGTTCCATTGGGAAACCACCGGCGCGGCGGAAATCATCACCCGGCGCGGCTTCAAAAACACGTTCCAGGTCGGCGCTCCGGCCAGAAAATACGGACAAGCAGCGGTTGATTTCGTGTTGAACGATGTCGCCAAGCGCCTCAACAAACCGGCCGGCAACCTGAAGATCGCGCTTCTGTGGGAGAACCGGGCATTCGGAAAATCGGTCGGCGACGGCATTCGCGCCTATGCACAAACCAAGGGCCTGAAGCTCGCCTTCGACGACGGCTACGACCAGACCGCCACCGACATGACCCCGATCGTGCAGAAACTCAAGGATGTCGGTCCCGATGTGCTGATTGCCATCTCGTTCCCGAACGACGCGATCCTTTTTCAGCGCAAGGCCAAGGAGCTCGATTTCAACGTCGGGGCCTTTGTCGGCGTAAGCGCGGGTTACTCGGCGGCCGATTTGCGCGATTCCATCGGCGACTCGGTGGTCGGGATTTTCGTCGCCGACTTCCCCCCGAAAGTGAACGCGAACGTTCTCAAGCCGGAAATCCGCAAGGTCGCCGACGAGTTTTACAAGCGCTACGAGGCGAAGCTGAAGCGTCCACCGGCCGGACACGCGGCAGCGGGCTTCTCGGCCATCTGGGCATTGTTCACCGACGTATTGCCGAAGGCGAAGACCTTCCAGCCGGAAGAATTGCGCGACATCGCCTTGAAGCTCGATCTGCCCGAAGGCTCTCTCGTCAACGGCAGCGGCATCAAATTCACCAATTTCGATTGGGCGGAAGACCCGAAAGACGCGGGCCAGAATCTCCGGGCCTCGATCGGCGTATGGCAGTGGACCAAGCAGGGTAACGAGCAGGTCTATCCGCCGAGCCTGGCGACCCATGAAGCGGTCATGGTGCCCATGCCGAAATGGAACGCGCGCTGAGCGCCCGTGCGCGGGGCACGTCCCCGCGCGCTTTTCGCGGAAATATTGATATGGCCACGTTCCTGCAACTTCTTTTGTCCGGCATTCTCATCGGCAGCGTCTACGCGCTGATGAGCATCGGCCTGACCCTGATCTTCGGCGTCCTCCGGATCGTCAATTTCGCGCATGGCGAATTCCTCATGATCGCCATGTACGGCGCATGGGCCATCACGCATCTGCTCGGCCTCAATCCATATGCTGCCGCGATCGCGATCGTGCCGGCGATGTTTCTGTTCGGCGGCCTCGTTTATCTGCTGATCGTCCGTCCGGCGCTCGACAAGCCGCATCTCGTCGTGGTGTTCGCCACCATGGCGCTCTCCATCTTCCTGCAGAATGCAGCTCTGATGGCGATGACTGCCGACTTGCGCGACATTCCGCCGATTTTCGCGCACTCGCTGACGATCGGGCCGATCTATGTGAAGGTCGAGCTGCTGCTCGGATTCATCATCACGCTGATCTGCACCGTCGGCCTGCAATGGATCATCAAGCGCACCTATCTCGGCAAGGCCATCCGGGCGACGGTGCAGGATGGCGAAGCGGCGATGCTGATGGGCATTCCGGTGCCGCGCATCTTTCTCATCACCTTCGCCGCCGGCTCAGCCCTTGTCGGCCTCGCCGCCTGCGTCATGGTGCCTCTGTTTTCAGTGTTCCCGTCGGTCGGACTGAATTTCGTGCTGATCGCCTTCGTCATTGTGGTGCTCGGCGGCATGGGCAGCATCGAGGGAGCCCTGCTCGGCGGCTTCTGCGTCGGCGTGATCCAGTCCCTGAGCGGCTATTACGTCGCGCCCGCATTCGGTCAACTGTTCTTTTTCGTCCTGTTCCTTCTCGTGATGATCTTCCGGCCGAACGGCTTGCTCGGCCAGCAAGGTGCCGCGACCGTCGGCATGAATGATTGAGTGTGAATGACGCATGTCCATTATTCTTGATGCCAATGCGCCCAAAGGGGGCATTCCGAAATTGCCGCAACGCGGCCAGGTATCCTGGTTCGAGATTATTCTGTTGCTCGCCTGCATCGGTGTCGTCGCGTCCGGCGTCGCCCACGGTCTGATGGACGTAATCGTTCTCAGCTTCCTGTTCGCGGGCCTTGCGCTCGCCTGGAACATAGCCGGTGGATATGCCGGGTTGATTTCATTCGGTCATTCGGCCTTTTTCGGCGTCGGCGCATTTACTTCGACAATCCTGCTGACACGCCACGATCTGTCGCCCTGGATCGGCATCTGGATAGGGGCGCTCATTGCCGCAGCATTCGGATCGATCCTCGCGATCATCTGCGCGCGCCTGCGCGGCCCGTTTTTCATTCTTTCAACTCTGGCATTCGCGGAAGTCGTCCGCATCATTGCGCTGAACTGGGCATCGTTGACAGGCGGCCCGGAAGGATTGTCCATTCCGCCGACTTCCAGCCTCGCCGACATGGTCTTCGCGTCGAAGTCGGTCTATGCCGCGCTGATGCTCGGCTATCTGGTCGTCGTGTACGGCATCACCAAGGGATTGGAGGCATCGCGCTTCGGCTACTATCTGTTCGCCATCAGGGACAATGAAGACGCAGCCGCGGCCGCAGGCGTCAACCCTCTCGCCGGCCGCGCGGCCGCCATGGCGCTCAGTGCGGCGCTCACAGGGATCGGCGGGTCGCTGTTCGCACAGTACTTCCTCTATCTCGATCCAACCTATTTGATTTCGCCGGAACTCTCGTTTCAATTCGCGCTGCTTCCCGCAGTCGGAGGGCTCGGCACCGCCATCGGCCCCGTGCTCGGCTCGTTTCTAATCACGCCGTTATCCGAGTTGCTGCGCTCGTATTTCGGAAGCGCTGCGGCCGGTCTGCATCTGGTGATCTACAGTCTCGGTCTTCTCGGTGTGATGCTTTATTTTCCATCCGGTCTTGCCGGTGCACTCAACAAGCTGACACGTCGGAGGCCGTTCTCATGAGCGCGCTGCTCGAAGTCCGCCACCTCAGCCGCTCGTTCCGGACCGTGCCGGCCGTCAACGACGTCTCGTTCGCCGTCCGGGAAGGCGAACTACTCGGCCTGATGGGACCGAACGGAGCCGGCAAGAGCACGCTGTTCAATCTGATCGCCGGCGTGCTGCCTCCTTCCGCAGGCGAAATCATCTACGATGGCAAGACGGTCACCGGATGGAAGGCGCACGACATGGCGCGTGTAGGAATTGCACGCACCTTCCAGATTCCGAAGCCTTACCGGCAATTATCCGTCATCGAAAACGTGATGCTGAGCGCCTTCCTGCGCGAGAAATCGACCGCCGGTGCCCGCAGGGTTGCGGCAACGACGCTGGAGGAAGTCGGCCTCGGAGAGTTTGCGGAATCGCCCGCAAGCGCCCTGACGGTGGGACTACTCAAGCGGCTCGAAGTCGCGCGCGCGCTCGCGATGCGTCCGAAGCTCGTGCTGTTCGACGAGATCATGGCAGGGCTGACGCCCACTGAGGTCGGCGCCATGACGAGTTTCGTCGCGCAACTCCCCGCGCGCGGCATCACGGTAATCTGGGTCGAGCATGTTCTGTACGCGATCATGAAGACCGCGACCCGGATGATCGTCATCAATCGCGGCAAGCAGATCGCGGAAGGAACACCGGCGGCGATGGCGCGCGATCCCGCGGTGGTCAAGGCATATCTCGGCGAGGAGATCGCAATTGCTTGAGGTTCGCAATCTGAATGCCTTTTACGGCGCCGTGCAGGTTCTGCACGACATCGATCTTACGGTGAAGGCCGGAGAGATCGTCGGGCTGGTCGGCGCGAATGCGGCCGGCAAGAGCTCGCTGATGTTCTCCATGGCCGGCCTGCGTACGCACGTCAAAGGGGACGTCCTGCTCGAAGGCACCGTGATCAACGAGGTGCCCGCCTATGAGCGCCCGGCCAAAGGACTCGTTCTCGTCCCGGAACGCCGCCGCCTGTTTCCGTTCATGACAGTGCTCGAAAATCTCGAAGTCGGCGCTTATGCGAAACACGCGCGCATGGCGGCCCGCAAAACGCTCGACGAAGTGTTCGCGCTCTTGCCCGTGCTCGCGGAACGCCGCAAACAGCTCGCCGGTTCGATGAGCGGCGGCGAACAGCAAATGCTGGCGATCGGACGCGCGCTGATGGCCAGACCCCACGTCCTGCTGATGGACGAGCCGACCGAAGGGCTTGCCCCGATCTACGTCAAACTGCTGTTCGACCTCATCGCCGATCTGCGTACCACCGGGCTCACGGTGATGATCGTCGAGCAAAACGTCCATCATGTGCTGGCCACGGCGGATAGGGCTTACGTGCTGGAGAACGGACACATCGTCATGGAAGGATCGGGCAGAGAACTGCTCAACGACGAACGGCTGAAAAAAGCGTATTTGGGACTGTAAAATGGTCACGGACGTATATTGCCGCTTCGCTCTCGAGAGGTTTTCAGCGTTGCCGCAACTCGCAACAAGTCCATCATCGCGGGCAAAGCTAGCCTGATCCGCAGTTGCAACTTCGATTACGCATTGGAGACTTAAATGGAGATTCTCCGTCTGACCGTCATCAAGGACGTGGTTCTCGCCGAAGGCGGGTTGCCGAGCATTCAGCCCGTCACCCGCGTTGCGGCCTGCGCTGTGATTGCCAACCCCTATGCGGGCGCTCCACAGGACGATGTCGAACAACTGGTCATGTTCGGCGCCGAGCTTGGCGAGAGGCTCGCGCATGAAGCGGTACCCCTGCTGTCCGGCCCCGTCACGTCCTATGGCAAGGCCGCCATTGTCGGCACCGCGGGCGATATCGAACACGCCGCCGCGCTGCTTCATCCAAGCATGGGAAAACCAATGCGCGCCGCAATCGGGGGCGGTGCCGCCATAATTCCGTCGAACGTCAAGATCGGTGCCGCCGGCGAGATCATCGACGTGCCACTCGGACACAAAGACGACGTCTGGTCGTTCGATCATCTCGATACACTCAGCATCATGGTTCCGAATGCACCGCGACCGGACGAAATCGTGGTGATCGTGGCACTCGCAGACGGCGGACGGCCGCGACCTCGGGTCAAGAAGCAGCCGTAGCGTTACATTCCAGGCAAGCAGGATGCCGCATGGACGATCAGCCCGCCCTCGAACATATCCGACTGACCGTCAACGAAACCGCGTTCGAACGCGATGTCGAGCCTCGCCGGCATCTGGGCGACCTGCTCCGGCACGATCTGAACCTGACCGGAACGCATATCGGATGCGAACACGGCGTCTGCGGCGCGTGCACGGTGATCGTGAACGGCGCACCGGTGCGTTCGTGTCTGATGTTCGCCGGCCAGGCGAACGGTGCGTCGGTTCTGACCATCGAGAGATTGGCGCAGGCTGACGGCACGCTGCACCCCGTTCAGCAAGCATTTTGGGACAGGCACGGACTGCAGTGTGGTTTCCGCACACCGGGTATGATGATGAGCATCGTCGCCCTGCTGGCAGAATGACCCGATGCGGACGAGATTGAAATCCGGGATGCTATTTCGGGCTATCGATACCGGTCGAGTCACGATCACACGCTATGTGGTCGGTCACGATTGCGGAAAGCTGATCAATCAGATGCTGGTGGACGGACAGGTGCGAGGCGGCGTGGTGCACGGCATCGGCAACGCGCTGTTCGAACGGATGATCCACGACGAAGCCGGTCACGACGAGCTATGCGGACGACCTTCTTCCAACCGCCCCCGAAATTCTACGGATCGAGATCGTTCACATCGAATCGCCCTCGCCGCTCAATCCGATCGGCGTCAGGGGCGCCGGCGAGGGCGGCACCATTCCCGCCGCCGCATGCGTGATTGCCGCGATCGAAGATGCATTGACGCCGTTCGGCATCCGGATCACCGAGCATCCCGTGTCACCCGCGCGCATCCGGCAATTGATCCGGGCCGCTCAAAACAGGAGGACGATCATGTAAAAGCGAATGTGAAACGGAAGCTCCCCTTCATAATAACAATCGTCCCCTGCTGCAGGAGTGCCGGACATGACCCGAAAGCCCGCGTTCAAGTCTTCGCCGACCAATCCCGACATCAAGGAAATACAGACCATCCCGGAACGGCGCGTCGACATGCCCTATGCGCCGGCGATCCGCATCGAGAGCCCCTGCGGCCTGCTGTTCATATCGGGAGCAACCCCGTCGCCGCTCTATCACAAGCATCCGCATGAGATCAGCGAACACGATCACCCGAACAGGATCGAGGATCAGACGCGCCGTGCGATGGAAACCATCAAGACGATCCTCGATCACGAAGGGCTGACCTGGACCGATGTCGTCAAAGTCACCAAATATCTGACCGACATCCGCGACCAGGACGGCATGGTCAAGGTGCTGAAAGAGTATTTCGGCGACTGGACCCCCGCCAGCACGACGATCTGCATCAATCAGCTCTCAACGCCCGGCGCCCGCATCGAACTCGACATGATCGCGGCTCTGCCGAAATCCTGATCTGCCGAGCGCGCGCAAGATCGGATCGCAACGGTCTTTCACGCGAAAAACGGTCAGGAAAGACAGGCTGAGCTATGCGACCATCGGCTCAAGGTCATAGGGCTTGACCAGCAGCTTGAGCGGCAACTTCCACGCCTCGTGGAGGCGGCGGATCATGTCGAGCGAGAGCGGTCGCTTCCGGTTGAGCACTTCCGAGGCACGGGGGCGCGAACCGAACAGCTCCGCAAGCTCTGCCTGCGTATGTCCAAGCTCATCAATCGCGAAGTGCAATAGATCGATCGGATCCATGGCATCATCGGTCGGCCAGCGGGCGTCCTCATACCGGTCAACGAGGGTGACGAGAATATCGAGTTTGTCACTGTCCTCAGTGCCGGCAGCAGAGCCCCACAGCCGGCCGATTTCCTCGACAACGGCGTCGTAATCCTGCTCGGTTCGGATCGGACGAATATCCATGCGGCCTCCTCAAAACATCGAAACGGTCAGAGCATCGATCACATCGTATTCACCGTGGGTGCCGAGGAACTTGATCCATGCCACCTGGTGGACGAAATCGAAAGCAACGACCATCCTGTAGTTCCCGCCGGCAACCTCAAACCGGGCACGGTCGGCGTTCAATATCTTGGCCTTCGGCATCGCTCTGGAAACATCGTCCATCGAGCCGAATTCCGCATTCTTGAAGATCTGCTGCCAGCGTTTCAGGGAAGGCGTCGTCTCAGGGTGCGCCTCCCGGAAAGTCACCAACGTGCTGCGTTTAATGATCCTCACCGCAACACGTTCCCATACAGGGAACGCTTGTCAATGAATTTGAAACGCGACGCAACGCGAAAAGCCGCTACCTCATTCAAGTAGCAACACCTTAATTAATTTCGGGTTTTATTTGGGATATAAAAGCACTACAGCTAAGTGCTTGAAATCATGGTCGGAGTGGCAGGATTCGAACCTGCGACCCCTGCGTCCCGAACGCAGTGCTCTACCGGGCTGAGCCACACTCCGACAAGAGCCGGGTGTATAGCGGCGGGTTTCGCAGACTGCAAGAACCCCTGTATGCAGCAGGCGACATTTTTATTATGGACCAGCCATGCAAATGGCCCGCACCACCCGGATCGTCGACACCTCAGCCCTCGCTATCGCGGAGGCCGCTGAAAGCCTGCACGCGGGCCGCCTGGTGGCGTTTCCCACCGAGACGGTCTACGGGCTCGGCACCGACGCAGCCAACCCACGGGCCGTTGCGGGCATCTATGAGGCCAAGGGGCGGCCCGCCTTCAATCCGCTGATCGCCCATGTGGCGGATCTGGGTGCAGCGCGGCGAATCGCGCGATTCGACGCCCGATCGCTGGCGCTGGCCGAGGCATTCTGGCCGGGGCCGCTGACGCTGGTGCTGCCCAAGGCCGCCGGCTGCCCGGTCTCCGATCTCGCCACCGCGGGGCTCGATACGGTGGCAATCCGGGTTCCCGACCATCCGGTGGCGCATGCGCTGCTGCGGGCCTTCGGCGGTGCCGTGGTGGCGCCCTCGGCCAATCTCTCCGGCCATGTGTCGCCGACCACCGCCGCCCACGTGCGGGCCGATCTCGACGGCCGTATCGATATGATCGTCGACGGCGGGCCGGTCGATGTCGGCGTCGAATCCACCATCGTCGGCTGTTTCGAGACCCCCATGCTGCTGCGGCCCGGCGGCCTGCCGCGCGAGGCGGTCGAGCAGGTGCTCGGCACCGCGCTGGCGCGGCCGGCGGAGGCGCCCGCCGACGGCGCGGAACAGCCGCTGGCGCCGGGCATGCTGGCTTCGCATTATGCGCCACGCACGCGGGTGCGGCTGATGGCCGAGGCCGTGAAGCCCGGCGAAGCGCTGCTCGCCTTCGGCCCCGCCGCCCTGCCGGGGATCGACAACGCCAGGGCCGTCATGAACCTGTCGACGGACGGCGATCTCGGGGAAGCCGCCGCCCATCTTTTCAGCTATCTTCGCGCGCTCGATACGGTGGGCGCCGCCGCCATCGCGGTGATGCCGGTGCCGCATCACGGGCTCGGCGAAGCCATCAACGACCGGCTGCGCCGCGCCGCCGTGTAACCGCATTCACGACCAAGACACGCATCAGGGACCATCCATGAATTTCATTCCCCCGAAGCCGGCCGCGCTCTCGCCGGGCACCATCGCCCGCTTCCGCGCCATCGTCGGCGACAACCACGCCCTCACCGATCCCGCCGACGTGCATGCCTATGTCACCGAGGACCGCAACCTGTTCACCGGCACCTCGCCGCTGGTGCTGCGTCCCGGCTCGACCGCCGAGGTCGCCGCGATCTGCAAGCTCGCCACCGAAACCCGCACGGCGATCGTGCCCCAGGGCGGCAATACCGGCCTCGTCGGCGGCCAGACGCCCTATGGCGGCGAAGTCGTGCTGTCGATGAAGCGCATGGACAAGGTGCGCGAGATCGACACCTCGTCGAACACCATGACCGCGGAAGCCGGTCTCGTGCTGCAGGTGGCGCAGCAGCGCGCCGCCGACGCCGACCGCCTATTCCCGCTCTCGCTCGGCTCCGAGGGCAGTTGCACCATCGGCGGCAATCTCTCCAGCAATGCCGGCGGCACCACCGCGCTCGCCTACGGTGTGGCGCGCGAAATGGCGCTCGGCCTCGAAGTCGTGCTGGCCGACGGCCGCATCCTCAACGGCCTGTCGAAGCTGAAGAAGGACAACACCGGCTACGACCTGCGCAACATCTTCATCGGCGCCGAAGGCACGCTCGGCATCATCACCGCGGCGACGCTGAAGCTGCTGCCGAAACCGCGCGCGGTGGAAACGGCGTTCGTCGGCCTGAAGTCGCCGGCCGATGCGCTGAAGCTGCTCGGCATTTCGCGCAGCGAGGCCGGCAGCAATCTCACCAGCTTCGAACTGATCGCGCATGTCGCGGTGGATTTCAGCGTGCGCCACGGTATCGGCATCCGCGATCCGCTCGCCGGCAAGCACGACTGGTACGTGCTGATGGAATTGTCGTCCGGCCGCGACGACGCCCGCGCGACGCTGGAATCCATCCTCGCGCGCGGCATGGAAGACGGCATCGTCGACGACGCCGTGATCGCCGAGAACATTAGCCAGCGACAGGCATTCTGGAAGCTGCGCGAAGAAATCTCGCCGGCGCAGAAGCCCGAGGGCGGCTCGATCAAGCACGACGTCTCGGTGCCGGTCGCCGCCGTGCCGGCCTTCATCGCCGAAGCCAATGCCGCTGTCGCAAAGGTGATGCCGGACGCGCGCCCGGTGCCGTTCGGCCATCTCGGCGACGGCAACATCCATTACAATGTCAGCCAGCCCGCCGCGACCGTGGGCGATACCGCCGCGAAGGAAACATTCCTGGCGCGCTGGCACGATGTCAGCGACGTCGTGTTCGAGGTTGTGCTGCGTATGGGCGGCTCGATCTCCGCCGAACACGGCATCGGCCGGCTCAAGGCCGCCGACCTGCCGGCCGTGAAAGACCCGGTCGCCATGGAGCTGATGCGCGGCCTCAAGGCCATGCTCGATCCGCTGGGCATCCTCAATCCCGGCAAGGTGCTGCTGCCGGTGCAGAGATAAAGCGAAGGCGGGGTCGTGTGGTCGATACAAAATCGACAGATGGCCAACCTATGATGCCATGACAACTCTGCCCTCATGGTGAGGAGGCGCGCAGCGCCGTCTCGAACCATGAGATGGCTTGGCTCGGTGCTCGCGATCATCCTTCGAGACGCGGCCTTCGGCCGCTCCTCAGGATGAGGGCCGGCGGAAGAATTCAACTATCAAAACAACGACCCTTGCCCTCTGTCCTCCGGCGTCTCCGCCACCTTGCGCTGAACTTTCTTCACCGGCTTCTCCACCGCCGCCATCTCCGCCTCTGAAATCGGCAGGATCAATTGCGGCTCGTCCACCGCCACCCGGCCGACGGCCGGCGAGACGGGATGCCAGGCGAACGCGCCGCCACCCGGCGCCGCGAGCAACGTCATCACATCATCCGCACGGTCGCTGCGGCAATCCAGCCAGCGGCCGAACTGGTCGGGCGCGATCGTCACCGGCACGCGGTGATGCAGCACCGACATGCCGGCCGTCGCCTCCGCGGTAATGATGGCAACGCTGTCCATCTCCTCGCCGTTCGGCCCCATCCAGGTCTCGGCAAGACCGGCGAAGCCGATCGGGCCGCCGGCGCGCGGATAGATAAAATAAGGCTGTTTT
>Ga0153956_1000454_pt1 | contig 47270 bp, 45 predicted proteins | sample TSFL040MetaG_FD_104704 | JGI IMG/M metagenome (GOLD analysis project Ga0153956, IMG submission 104704) | Attine ant fungus gardens microbial communities from Florida, USA - TSFL040 MetaG | ecosystem: Host-associated > Fungi > Mycelium > Unclassified | place: USA: Florida, Wekiwa Springs... | reverse complement strand
CGACGACCAGCGCCGTGGCGACGCCGCCGACGTGCCGGTGCAGCTCGACCTGGCCACCGTAGCGGCCTGCGGCGTGCTGGTTATGGGCATCGCGCTGGTGTCCGGCCTGATGGCGGTGCGCGCGTTGCGCCACGCCGACCCCGCGTTGCTGCTGCGGTGAGCGCATGGCCACGTTGATCGCGCAATCGTTGAGCAAGTCGTTCGTCACCGGCGCCGTGCGCACCGACGTGCTGCGCGACCTTTCGGTATCGGTCGAATCCGGCGAGCTGACGCTCGTGTCGGGGCCGTCCGGCTGCGGCAAGAGCACCTTGCTGGCGATCCTCAGCGGACTGCTGAGTCCCGACGGCGGCCGCGCGATCGCGCTCGGCGAGGACCTCGGCCGGCTGCGGCGCGGCGAGCTCGAACGATTCCGCCTGCGCCATACCGGTTTCGTGTTCCAGGGCTTCAACCTGTTTCCCGCGTTGACCGCACTGGAGCAGGTCGCGCTGCCGCTCGGCTATCTCGGTCTCGCCAACGACGTCGCGCGATCGCGTGCGCGCGCCGCGCTGGAGGAAGTGGGCCTCGCCAGCCGCATGCGGTTGCGCCCGGCCGAACTCTCCGGCGGCGAGAAGCAGCGCGTCGCGATCGCGCGCGCGCTGGCGAAGGAACCGCAACTGCTGTTCGCCGACGAGCCGACCAGCGCGCTCGACGCGGCGAACGGCCAGATCGTCATCGACACGCTGCACCGGATCGCCCGCGCGCACGGCGCGACCGTGCTCTGCGTCAGCCACGACCCGCGCCTGATCGCGCACGCCGATCGCGTGCTCGCGATGGAGGATGGCAAGATACTCTCCGACCGACGGTCGCAGGCCCGGCCTGCCAAGGAAATCTCCCGATGATCGCAGCGCGTGCGCGCCTCCCGATGGTTCTTGCCGCGCTGCTCGCCGCGGGCGCGGCGCTGGTCGCGTGCTCGGACGAGAACCACGACGCGAAGTCGAGCGCGGTCGCGACACCGCGCAGCGCGTTCCTGGCGATGGCGCGTGGCCAGGTCGACGTCGAGGGCGGCTTGATCCGCGTCGTCGCGCCGCGCGACGGCCATGTCGAGGCGGTCGAGGTCGAGGACGGCGGCGTGGTGAAGCAGGGCGACGTGCTCGCCCGGCTGGACCAGCGCCAGGCGCGCATCGCGGTCGGCGTGGCCGAGGCGGGCCTGGCGCAGGCGCAGGCGCAGGTCGGCGTGCTGAAGGCGCGCGTGCCGCAATCGCAATTGCAGGCGCAGCGCATCGCCGAAGCCGCCGGCGCCGGCGCGGCGACCGGGCAATCGGCCGACGATGCCAAAGCGGCATTGGCCGTGCTGAAGGCGGAGATCGCGGCAGGCGAAGCCGCGGTCGCGGTCGCGCACCAGCATGTCGAGGAGGCGCGCGCGGAACTCGACGCGCGCACGATCAAGGCACCGGCCGCCGGACGCATCGTGCGGCGCGGCGTGCATGTCGGCGACGTCGTCTCCGCGCAGAACGCGACCGAGTTGTTCCAGCTGCTGCCGGATCGCCCGCGCATCGTGCGCGCCGAACTCAACGAGGCCTATGTCGACCTGGTCAAGCCGGGCATGCAGGCCGAGGTCGTGCGCGACTCGGACCAGGGCAAGGCCGTGCCGGCGCGCGTGCTGCGCGTCGGCGACGTGTTCGGGCCGAGCCGCCTGACCGACGACCCGGTCGAGCGTGCCGGCGCGCACGACGTCGAATGCGTGCTGCAGCTCGACGGCGGCGACTTCCGCATCGGCCAGCGCGTGCTGGTGCGGTTCCCGCGCTGAACGCGGGCGAGCGCGGCGTTTCGTCGCGCCGGGGCGCGAAAGCCGGCTGAAAGACGCCCGCGGCTATCCTGCGAACCGCGAAAACCCCGTGGCGGGGTTGCAGGAAAGGCTTCCGTGTCCAACTGGACGATCTTGTGCGATTTCGACGGCACCGTCTCCGTCGAGGACATCACCGACTCCCTGCTGGAACGCTTCGGCCGGCCCGGCTGGCAGGCGATCGAGCAGGCGTGGAAGCGGGGCGAGATCGGCTCGCATGATTGCATGGCGCAGCAGGTCGCGCTGCTCGATGCGACCCGCGACGAAATGGACGCGCATCTCGACGGCATGCCGATCGACCGCGTGTTCCCGCTGTTCGCCGAGGCCGCGCAGGACGCCGGCATGCCGCTGGCGATCGTCAGCGACGGCCTCGACTACGCGATCCGCCGCATCCTCGGCCAGCACGGCCTTGCCCATCTGCCGGTGATCGCCAACCGCCTCGAAGCGGTCGGCACGAACGGCTGGCAGCTCGATTTCCCCTACGGCAGTCCGGGTTGCCGCAGCGGCAACTGCAAGTGCTCCTGCGCCGATCGCGCCCGCGCCGAACGCAAGCGCGTGCTGTTGATCGGCGACGGTGCTTCCGATTTCTGCGTCGCCGGCGAGGTCGACCTGGTCTTCGCCAAGCATCGCTTGATCGAGCATTGCCGCTCCGCCGGCATTCCCTACGTGCCGATCACGAGCTTCGCCGACGCGCTCGACCTGCTGCCGACCCTGCTCGCCGGCGAACTCGCGGCGCACGGTCACGAGGCGCCGCTGGCGGCGTCGCTGCAGGCCGCCTGACGCGAGATCGCCTGCCGATGCCGGCGCGTTCGTCGCCGGTATTTCCCGCCCCGTTACCGATCCCGCACGTTCGCGCGCGGCCGATCCTCCTTGTGGAGTTCCATCCTTGAACATCGACAGCTCGAAAGCTTCCCTCGCCGCCGGCCTCGACACGCATCGCAGCGGCGAACTGTTCGGCGCCGCCTGCAAGCTCATCCCCGGCGGCGTCAACAGCACCGCGCGCGCGACCTGGTCGGGCTGGAATCCGTATCCGCTGTTCGTCGACAAGGGCGAAGGCTCGCGCCTGATCGACGTCGACGGCAACGAATACGTCGACTACCTGCTCGGCCTCGGTCCGATGCTGCTCGGCCACCGGCCGCCGCGCGTGACGCAGGCGGTCGTCGATTTCATCCAGAACCGCGGCACCGTGTTCGCGCTGCCGACCGAGGACGAGGCGCGCCTCGCGCAGAAGATCGTCGACGCGATCCCGAGCATCGACATGGTGCGCCTGTGCAACACCGGCACCGAGGCCGTCCTGTATGCGACGCGCCTCGCGCGTGCGTTCACCAAGCGCACCAAGATCATCCGCTTCGAGGGCATGTACCACGGCTTCTCCGACGGCGTGTACTGGAGCAAGCATCCGAACATCGCCAAGGCCGGGCCGGATGACCGCCCGATCGCCGTGCCGCAGGGGCCGGGCATGCCGAAGGGCGTGGAAGAGAACCTGATCATCCTGCCTTGGAACGACGTGCAGGCGCTGGCCGACACGATCAAGCGCGAAGGCGACAACATCGCCGCGGTGTTGACCGAGCCGGTCATGTGCAACACCGGCTGCATCCTGCCCAAGCCCGGCTATCTCGAAGCGATGCGCGAACTCACCGCGAAGCACGATATCGTGCTGATCTTCGACGAGGTCATCACCGGCTTCCGCCTCGGCCTCGCCGGCGCGCAGGGACGCCTCGGCATCGAGCCGGACCTGTCGGTGTTCGCGAAAGGCATCGGCGGCGGCTTCCCGGTCGCGGCGATGGGCGGACGTGCCGACATCATGGCGCTGGTCGCCAACGGCACGGTGTCGATGGCCGGCACCTACAGCGCCAATGGCATCGCGATCGCGGCCGCCAACGCGGCGCTCGACGAACTGCGCACGCCGGGCCTGTACACGCAGCTCGACGCGGTGTCGGACGCGCTGCGCCACGGCCTGGAAAAGGTCTTGAAGGACGCCGGCCTGCCGGCCTACGTCGTGGGCATCGGCCCGCTGATGCAGGTCTGGTTCGCGAAGGACGAGATCCACAACTACCGCGACGCCGAACGCCACGCCGACCAGAAGATCTTCGACGTGTGGTGGCGCGGCATGCTCGCGCGCGGCGTGCTGTTCCATCCGGGCGCCTACGAGAACCTGTTCGTCTCGACCGCGCACACGCACGAAGACGTCGCCAGGACGCTCGACGCGGCGAAGCAGGTCGCGGCGGAGCTCGCGCGCACGGCTTGAGAGGCGCGCATTGCGGCGGGCGTGCGATCCCGGTGACGAGTCGCGGCCTGCGCGGATTCGGTGCCGGCGCAACGACGCCGGTATTTCCACGAGGCGGATGCGGCGGCGCGATCGCCGCCGCGTCGTCACGCGTTCGACGAATCCTTTTTCAGCAATGCGAGCAACTCGGCTTCGCGATCGCCGCCGAGGCCCGCGCCGAGTTTGTTCCGGCGCTCGGCCGGTAGCGTGTGGAACCAGGCGAGCGTGTCGGCGGCCGTCGTCGCCAGCGGGCGGAAGGTCAGTCCGGCCGCCTGCGCGCGCGCGATGCTGCGCGTCGCGAACGCGGGATCGTCCTTGCGTGGAATCCACACCGGCATGTCGCTCCACGGCGCGACTTTGTTCGTTTCGAGGAAATCCGCCGGCGCCCAGACGAAGCGCGCGGCGGCGGTTCCGCTCGCGCGGATGCCGTGGAGCATCGCCTCCATCGACAGCCGGAAGTCCGGGCCGGTCGCGTTGAAGGTGCCGAACGCGCGCCGTTCCGCCATGCGGATCGTCCATTCGGCGAGATCGCGCGCGTCGATGAACTGCACCGGATCGTCGCCGTCGCCCGGCGCGAGCACGTCGCCGCCGCGCGCGATGCGGACCGGCCAATACGTGAAGCGGTCGGTCTGGTCGCCGGGCCCGACGATCAGGCCCGGGCGGATGATCGTGGTCTTGCCGGGAAACTGCTTCGCGGCTTCCTTCTCCGATTGCGCCTTCAGCGGCCCGTACAGGCGCATGTCCGCCTTCAGCGACTCCAGCGTTTCCTTGTAGGCGTCCTTGCCGGTGTAGCGCGCGAGCGTCGCGCTCTCGTCCGCGGCCGCGGCTCCGCCGTCCGCATACACCGAGATCGTCGAGACGAAGATGTACTGGCCGACGCGTCCGTGCAGCGCGCGCCCGGCGTCGCGCACCCAGAACGGCAACGTGGTGGGATTGTCGATGCAGACGTCCCACTCGCGGCCGGCGAGCGCCTTCAGGTCGCCGGTATTGCGGTCGCCGCCGAGCTCCTCGACCTCGGCCGGCCAGTCCTGCGGATGCCGGCCGCGATTGAACAGCGTGACCTTGTGGCCACGCGCGAGCGCGTAGCGCACCTGGTGCGGGCCGGTGAAGCCGGTGCCGCCGAGGATCAGGATGCGCAGCGGGCGTGCAGGCGCGTCCGTGCCCGCGGCGCGCGTCAACGGAGCGCGCAGCGCGCCGCCGGCTGCGGTGGCGATCAGGCCGAGCTTGAGCCAGTCGCGACGGTTCAAAGGCATTGCGTTTCTCCCGGAAGTCGATCGGATGCGGCGGAGGAGTGCCGTGCGGATGCAGGATCGCATTGCAGGCGGGCATGTGCGCGGCCGAGCCACGCGGCGAGCAGGAGCCACCCGGCGGCCAGCGGCACGCCGGCCAGCGCGATGCCGGGCGGCCCGAGGCCGAGCGCGACCAGCGCGCCCTGGGCCCAGATGCCGAGCTGGTCGCCGCCGCGATAGACGAAGGTGTCGATCACGTTCTTGGTCTTGTACTTGTCTTCGCGCGCGAGCGGCACGTACAGCGCTTCGCGCGCCGGGCGCATCAGCGCGAAGTCGAACGTGCGGCGCGCGACCTGGAACGCGACCAGCACGGCGACGAGCGGAGCCGCCGCCAGCGCGAGGAACCCGGCGATCGAGAGCAGCGGCAGCACGCAGAGCATCGCGGTGGTGCCGATCCGCGCGAACAGGCGTCCGGTCACGAACAGCTGCAGCAGCAAGGTCGCCGCGTTGACGGCGGCGTCGACATTCGCGAAATACGCGATGCGCGCGGCGCGGTCGGCGAACGTGGCCGCGACGATCTGCGCCTGCAGGTAGTAGAGGAACGTCGATCCGATCGTGAACAGCGCGATGAAGACGGCGATCCCGGCCAGGTACGGCGAACGCAGCACGTGGCCGAGTCCGGCGAACGCGCCGCCGCCGACCGGCACACGCGCAATCCGCGCCTGCTCGCTCGCCGTCGACGCCGTGCGCGCGGACAGTGCGCGCATGCAGCGCAGCGCGCATTCGAGCAGTGCGCCGGAGACCAGCAGAAGCGGCGCCGCGCCGACCAGTCCGGCCAGCCAGCCGGTCAGCAAGCCTCCGGCGAGACCGCCGAGCGTGCCGCCGGCGGCGATCATCCCGAACAGGCGCCGTGCCTGTTCGCCGCGGAACGCGTCGGTCATGACGCTCCAGAACAACGACACCGCGAACAGGTTGAACACGCTGACCCAGACGAAGAATACCGGCGCTGCCCAGGCCGGTGCCGCTGCGGGCTCGCGCAACAGGACGAAGAACCCGGCCAGGCATGCGATCAGGATCCGGTATGCCCAGGTCGCCACGCGCGCGCGCGGCAGCCTCGCGACCAGGGCGCCGAACAGCGGGGTCAATGCCAGCGTCGCGCCAAGCGTGCCGAGGAACAGCCAGGGCAGGCGTTCGCCGCCCCCGATCGCCCCTATCTCGTCGCGTACCGGGCGCAACACGTAGTAACTGGACAGGACGAAGAAGAAGTAGGCCGCAGCCAGCAGGACCAGCATGCGCTCTTCTCCGCGTATCGCGAGCATCCGCTGCAACACGGTGTCCGGTGGGCCGTCGGTTCGCGGTGCTGGATTCATGGCTGTCCCCTGGTCGCGACCAGCGTAGGCCGTCGCACGGCAGCGCAAGCGGGCCGGAAGTCAGGGGGCGCGGTCGCCGGTCGCGCGCCCATCGCGCCGGATGCACGGCTCGCCGCATCGGCCCGGGTCGCGTCTGCCGCGGGCGTTAACGGAAACCTGATGCGCGAAATCCGGACGTGCCCAAGAATCGCGCGAGCGAAATCATCCACGGGGAAGCGGCGCATGCGGCGAGCGGTTCTGGTATTCGTCCTGTTCCTGTCCAGCCCGGCCGCGGCATCCGCGACCGATGGCGCGTCGCCGGCCGAAAGGCCGTCCGATGCCGTCGCGATGGACACGGTCGTCGTCACCGGCGAGCAACCGGGGCCGGGCCTGTGGAAGGTGTCGAAGGGCGATCAGGTGCTGTGGGTGCTCGGTACCCTGTCGCCGCTGCCCGAGAAGATGCAGTGGCGCGCCGACGAGGTCGCGCGGCGCATCGCCGATTCGCAGGCGGTGCTGATGGCGCCCGACGTCGAGTTGAAGGCGAATCTCGGTTTCTTCGGCAAGCTCGCGCTGATGCCGTCGCTGATCGGCGTGCGCAACAATCCCGACGGAAGGACGCTCGAGGACGTCGTGCCGGCCGATCTCTACGCGCGCTGGAAGCCGCTGAAGCGGCGTTATCTCGGCCGTGGCGGCAAGGTCGAGAAATGGCGGCCGCTGTTTGCCGCGATGGAGCTGTACAAGCAGGCGATCCGCAAGAACGGCATGACCGTCGGCAGCGCCGCGATCGACGACAGGATCGAGGAGTTCGCCAAGAGCGCGAAGATCGAGCCGACGTCGGTCGACGTCGTCGTCGACATCCCCAGGCCGCGCGACGCGGTGAAGGAGTTCAAGAAGTCCGGGCTCGACGACGTCGACTGCTTCGCCAAGACGCTCGATCGCATCGAAACCGATCTCGGCACCATGAAGCGGCGCGCCAACGCATGGGCGACCGGCGATCTCGACGCATTGCGGGCGCTGCCCTACACGAACCAGTTCGTCGCCTGCACCGAGGCGATCCGTGGCGCCGGCGTTCTCCGCGAAGCCGGGGACATCGACGCGCGAATCGAGCAGGCATGGATCGACGCGGCGGTGCGGACGCTGGATGCGCACGCGAGCAGCTTCGCCTTGCTGCCGATGAGCCGGCTCACCGACCGCGACGGCTGGCTGTCCAAGCTTCGCGCGCGTGGCTACGCCGTCGAAGCGCCCGACGCCGTGGATGCGGCGGAGCCTGCCACGCCCACGCCGTAGCGCCCGTATCCGCAAATGCGAAAAGGCCCGCGCGACGCGGGCCTTTTCGGAGGCATGCCGGGGCGCTCGTCAGTGATCCCAGCGGCCGGCCGAGTAGCGCCAGCGGTCGCCGTCGCGGTCCCAGCGCGGGGAGGTGTAGTGGTAGCCGCGGCGTGCGCGTTCGAAGCGGCCCGGCTGCCAGACGTAGCGATGATGCGCCCAGTTCCAGTAGCCCGGCACCCACACGTAGCCGCGCCGCGGCGGAGGCGCTCGCTCGGCGCGCAGCGGCGGCGGCGCGGTGGTGGCGTAAATGGTCACGACCGGACGTGCCTCCGCAGGCGCGGAACCCAGCGAGAACGCACCGGCGACGGCCAGCGCGGATGCGAACAGCAGGACGTTTTTACGCTTCATGATGACTCCTCGGATGCGCTCGGTTGGGCGCTCGATCCGGGGCCAACGCTAGCGCGGCATCGATGAATATCGGCCAAGCAAGCGAGTGTAAAGACGATGCGCGGTCCGCCGCGCATTCAGAAGCGCAAACGCGCGAACAGCGACGGACCGTCGAGCCGGATGTCGAGATTCGCGTCGTAGAGGCGGCCGTTGCGATCGAGCTTGATGCGCGTCGCGCCGTATTCCGCGCCGAAGCCGACGTCGTGCCAGGGAAACCATTCGACGCCGACGCGGGCGTCGTAGAGATGGCCGGACAATTTTCCGCCGTTCTTCTTGACGCCGGACGCATCGAGATAGACGCGAAGGTCGTCGGAAAACGCGTGCTTGTACGCCATCGTGACCAGCGGCGCGATGGCGGCCTCGTCCCATCGCGCGCTGGCCGATGCGTGCTGCCCGTCGACCGCGACGCTGCCGTCGATGCCGAGCTTCGCGCGGTAGTAGGTCGCGCCGAGGCCGACGCCGAAGACGTCGCTCCGGTTGCCGAACCACCAGTGCCACGCGGCGCTGCCGGCGGTGAAGTCGAGCTTGCCGGTCAAGGTCGAGTCGAGCTCGAACGGAATGCCGTCGTAGCTGAAGGGCTGGTGGATCGTCTTCGACGAGGAATGGTCCAGCGTGTAGTAGTCGAGGCTGAAACCCTGGCTGTCGAGGACGAGGAAATCGAGACGCGCGCGGCCGACGGTTTCGTGGCCGGTCGCGAGATCGACCTTGCCCGTGCCGATGTTGCCTTCGCGCAGGCGCGCGCCGAGCTCCACGTCGGTGTTCGCATAGTAGCCGCCGAGCCAGAGGCTGACGCGATCGAGCGCCGGCGAGCTGTCGGCGAACGCGACCGGCGTTGCCAGGATGGCTGCGGCAGGGAGGAGGTGGCGCAGGAAAGAGCTTCGCGTGGTCATCGGCGATCCTTCGAGAACGGGCGGGATGCGTCGATTGTAGTCGCGCGACGCGGATCGATCGCGCGCGCCGGGCCGATCAGGCGCGCAGCGGGCGTGGTTCGATCAGGGCGCCTGCCGCAGCGCCAGCACCGCGTTCAGGCCGCCGAACGCGAACGAGTTGCTGAGCGCGGCGCGCACGCGCACCGTGCGCGCGGCGTTCGGCACGTAGTCGAGATCGCATTCGGGATCGGGATCGATGAAGTTCATCGTCGGCGGCACCACGCCGTCGCGCAGGCTGCCGATCGCGGCGACGAGTTCGATCGCACCGGCCGCGCCGAGCGCATGCGCGTGCATCGACTTCGTCGACGACACCGCGAGCCGGTCCGCCTGCGCACCGAACACGCGGCGGATCGCCTTGCTCTCGGTCGGATCGTTGCCGGGCGTGCCGGTACCGTGCGCGTTGACGTAGTCGACGTCGGCGGGGTCGAGGCCGGCGTCGGCGAGTGCGCGCGCGATCGCCTTCGCCGCGCCGGCTTCGGACGGAAACACGATGTCGCCGGCATCGGCCGACATGCCCGCGCCGGCGAATTCGGCGAGGATCGTCGCGCCTCGGCGCTGCGCGCGTTCGAGCGTCTCCAGCACGAACACGCCGGCGCCTTCGCCGAGCACCATGCCGCGACGCTGCTTGCAGAACGGCCGGCAGGTGTCGTCGGCCATCACGCGCATCGCTTCCCACGCGCGCACCACGCCGAGCGTGATGCAGGCTTCGGTGCCGCCGGCGACCGCCGCGTCGGCGACGCCGCTGCGCACCATCTGGAACGCCTGCGCGAGCGCGTGGTTGGCCGAGGCGCAGGCGCTGGACACCGCGAACGCGGGGCCGGTCAGCCTGTGCTCGATGCTGATCTGGCAGGCGGGCGCATTCGCCATCAGGCGCACGATCGTCAGCGGATGCGTGCGCGGGTTGTTTTCCGCGTAGAGGCGACGCGAGGAGGCGTCGTGCGTCTGCTCGCCGCCGACGCCGGTGCCGATGACGACGGCGGTGTTCTCGCCGAGTCCGTCGGCGGAAAAGTCGATGCCCGATTGCGCGATCGCCTCGCGCGCGGCGACCATCGTGAACTGCGAGACGCGGTCGAGCAGGACCAGCTTCTTGTCGTCGAAGTGCGCGGACGGATCGAAGTCCCGCACTTCCGCGGCGATGCCGAAGCGCAGGTCCGCGCGCGGCAGGCTCGTGATCGGCCCGATCGCGACGCGGCCTTCGCGCATCGCCGACCACGTGGCCGTGGCGGTGTGGCCGAGCGGCGTGACCGCGCCCATGCCGGTGATGACGACGCGCTGCATGCGTTGACCTTGCGGTTGCGGAGCGGCGCTCAGCCCGCGGCGGGCGGCGCCGCGGCGACGAGCTTCTCGACCGCCTCGACCAGGCCCTTCACCGATTCGGTGTCGAAGTTCGGATCGCGGTCCGGCATCGTGATCTTGAAGTGGTCCTCGATCTCGAAAATGATCTGCACCGCGTCGAGCGACTGGATCTCCAGGTCCTTCAAGGTGGCTTCCGGCGTGATCTTGGCGCGATCGATGCCCGATTCCTTCGCGATGATGTCGAACACGGTGTCCTGTACGCTGCTCATTCCACGTCTCCTCGGGGTTCGTCGCGCATCGACGGCGGCGACGCGGGCTGCGGGTGGCCGGCATGATCGCCGGGTGCGCCGCGTTGTTCAAGCATCGACCGCAGCGCGGTCGACGCTGTCGTGGCGCGCGGGCATACTGCGGCGCGTTCCGCGCGAGCCGGACCGATCCGGCCGCCCGCTGCGTCCTTCCGACCTGCCGCGATCCGGCTTGCCGCATCATCCCGGCGCCGGAACGTTTTTCCACTCTCAGCAAACGAGCCGAACCGATGCCCGCGACCATCGTCACGCTGTGGCTGCTCAACATACTGCTCGATACTTTCGGGCAGCTTTCCTTCAAGGCCGCCGCCGCGCAGCCCGACCTCGGCGACGGCCTCGCGCGCTGGAAGGCGATGGCGCGCCGGCCGTGGATCTGGTGGGGCATCGGCTGCTACGTCGGCGAGTTCCTGGTCTGGCTCGCGTTCCTGTCGCTGGTGCCGCTGTCGGAAGGCGTCCTGCTCGGCTCGATCAACATCGTCGCGGTGATGATCGCCGGGCGCTTGCTGTTCAACGAGAAGTTCTCGCCGCTGCGCACGCTCGGCATCCTGATGATCGCCGGCGGCGTCGCCGTGGTCGGGCTGGGAGGCTGACGATGAAGCGTTTCTACCTGATCGGATTCCTCGTGCTGGTCTGCTTCGACACGTTCGCGCAGGTCTGCTTCAAGCTCACCGCGAACCACGCGATGCCGCCGGAGGCGAACCTTGCGTGGGTCGTGCGCGTGCTGTCCTCGCCGTGGGTGTATTGCGCGATCGCCTGCTACGTCGGCGCGTTCGTGAGCTGGATGACCTTGCTCGAACATGCGCCGATCGGTCCGGCGTTCGCCGCTTCGCACCTCGAGGTCATCAGCGTGATGGCGCTGTCGGTGGTGATCTTCGGCGAGCACATCGGGCAGCCGCAGCTGATCGGCAGCGCGCTTATCATCGGCGGCATCGTCTGCCTCGCAATCAGCGAAACCGATGGCGAAAAGCCGCCTGCCTGAATTCGAAGTCCCGCCGACCGCCGGCCTGCCGCCGCGCTGGCGCGAGTTGTCGCCGTTCGTCGGCGCGGCTCCCGCGCATGGCGACCTCGCCCGTTGCGCGGCCGATTTCCTCGGCGCGGAAGCGGCGCAGATCGAGTGCTCGGGGACCGCGAGCCTCGTCGTCGCGCTGATCGCGCTGCATCGGCTCGTCGGCCGGCGCGCCGTCGTCGTGCCGGCGTGGACCTGTCCGCTGGTCGCGCTCGCGGTCGCGCATTGCGGGCTCGAATTGCGCCTGTGCGACCTCGCGCCGGGATCGATCGATTTCGACGCGCAGGCGCTCGCGCGCGTCTGCGACGGCGACACCCTGGCGATCGTGCCGACGCACCTCGGCGGCCGCGTCGCCGACGTCGATGCCGCGCTCGCGGTCGCGCGCAGGGTCGGCGCATTCGTCGTCGAGGACGCGGCGCAGGCACTCGGCGCGCGGCGGGGCGAACGTTCCGTCGGTTTCGATGGCGACGCCGGATTCTTCAGCCTCGCCGTCGGCAAGGGCCTGACGACCTACGAAGGTGGCGTGCTGGTCGCGCGCGACGCGACGTTGCGCGCGGAGTTCGCGCGGGTCGCGAGGGAGATCGTGCCGCATCGCATCGGCTGGGAATGCAAGCGGTCGCTGGAACTGCTCGGCTACCACCTGTTCTACCGCCCGTCGCTGCTGCGCTTCGCCTACGGCGCGCCGCTGCGACGCGCGTTGCGGCACGGCGATCCGGTCGCCGCGGTCGGCGATGATTTCCCGATGGCGATTCCGTTGCACACGCTCGGCCGCTGGCGGCAGTCGGTCGGCGCGCGTGCCTTCGCGCGGTTGCCTGCGTTCCTCGCCGTCGGTGCCGAGCGTGCACGCCGGCGCAAGGCGCGGCTGGCGCGAATCGCCGGCGTCGAGGTGATCGACGACGCCGGCGACGCCGAGGGCGCCTGGCCGTTCCTGCTGCTGCGCCTGCCGGACGAAGCCGCGCGCGATGCTGCGCTCGCCCCGCTCTGGGGCAGCGGGGCCGGCGTCAGCCGCCTGTTCATCCACGCGCTGCCGGACTACGCGTATCTGGCCGACGTCGTCGGCCGCCACGACGTGCCGAACGCACGCGCCATGGCCGCCACGACCTTGACGATATCGAACAGTCCCTGGCTCGACGACGCGCGTTTCGAGGCGATCTGCGCCACGCTGGAAGCGGTCTGTCGGGGGCGCGTTTGCGTGGCGGCGGAGAAGGCGACCTGAGGAGCGGGCGACGTCGCGCGGCGACGGTGTCACACCGCCGTAGCAGGTCGCCTGCACGCTGCGCGCCGGTCGGGCTGGCCATGGTGGCCGGTCGGACCGATCGCGCCGGCCGCCTCGAACGGCGGTAAACTGCGCGCGCCGCGCCAGTCGCGGCCATTCTTTTGGGGGAAGTCCAGATGTCGTCGTTCATAGCGCGCCCGCTATCCATGCGGGCCGATCGTCGTTGCATGTCTTACCGGTGCGCCGCCGCGTTGCGCGTGGTGATGCCGCTGCTGGCCGTCGCGCTCGCGACGCCCGCGTTCGCGCAGGTGTCGCTGACTACGCTCGATGTGCCGTATACGCAGAATTTCGATGGGTTGCCGGCCACGGGTTCCGTCGCGTGGGCCGACAACGCCACCATCGCAGGCTGGTATCTCGCGCGCGTCGGCACGCCGGCGCCGCCGTTCGCCGTCGCGGCAAGCGCCGGCACCAGCAACTCCGGCAGCTTCTTCAGCTTCGGTACCGGAACCGCCACCGATCGCGCGCTGGGTTCGCAGGGGTCCAACGCCACGGGCGACCAGTTCTACGGCGTGCGCCTGCAGAACAACACCGGCGCGACGATCACCTCGCTGGATATCGCCTATGCGGGCGAGCAGTGGCGCAACGGCGGCAACGCGGCCACGCAAAGCCTCGAGTTCTCCTACGTCGTCGGCCCGTCGCCGCTGACCGATCCGAGTACTGCCGGCACCGCATTCGCTTCGCTGAATTTCGCCAGCCCGATCACGGGCACGACCGCGGCGGCGCTGGACGGCAACGCCGCGGCGAACCGCACGGCCGTTTCGGCGACGATCTCGGGCCTGACGATTCCCGCCGGTAGCGAAGTGATGCTGCGCTGGAAGGACGCGAACGATTCCGGCAACGACCACGGCCTCGCCATCGACGACTTCTCCGTCACGCCGCACGGCGGCGGCGCGGTCACGCCGACGTTGAGCGTCAACGACGTCACGCGCGACGAAGGCAACAGCGGCACGACCACGTTCAGCTTCACGGTCAGCCTGTCGCAAGCGGCCACTACGGCGGTCGGCTTCGACATCGCGACCGCGGACGGCAGCGCGACGGCGCCGTCGGACTACGTTGCGCGCGCGCTGGCCGGCCAGACGATTCCGGCCGGCTCGACCAGCTACACGTTCGACGTGCTGGTCAACGGCGATACCGTCAGCGAGCCGGACGAGACGTTCAGCGTGAACCTCTCGAACGCCAGCGGCGCGACGATCGCGCGCGCGCAGGGCATCGGCACGATCCTCAACGACGACATGAGCGTCGTGAAGATCCACGACGTGCAGGGCAGCGGTTCCGCGACGCCGATTCCGGGGGCCACGGTCACGGTCGAGGGCGTCGCCACCGCGGTGTATCTCGGTACCGGCAAGCTCGGCGGTTTCTTCCTCCAGGAAGAGGACGCCGATGCCGATGCGGACCCGAACACGTCCGAAGGCATCTTCGTGTTCTGCCCGTCCTGCGTCGCCGGATCGATCGCGGAAGGCCAGCGCGTGCGCGCGACCGGCGTGGTCAACGAGTACTTCAACATGACCCAGCTGACGCCGGCTTCCGCGGCCGGCGTGGCGGTCACCGACGCCGGCAACCATCTTGCCGAAGTCACGCCGCTGCACGTCACCTTGCCGATCGCCGGCGACGTCGACGCGTACTACGAGGCGCGCGAAGGCATGCTGGTCACCTACGACAGCACCTTGACGGTGAGCGAGTACTTCGAGCTGGCGCGCTACGGCCAGATCGAACTGGTCGGCGGCGACCGCCCCCGCCAGTACACCGAGGACAATGCGCCGAGCGCGACCGGCTACGCCAACCACCTGGCCGAGCTGCGCCGTCGCCAGATCATCCTCGACGACGACAACAACGCGCAGAACTCGGTGCTGACGCAGCCGAGCGGCAGCCAGGCGCTGTACTGGCCGCAGACCAACGGCGGCCTGTCGGTCGGCACGCAGGGGCCCGACTTCTTCCGTGGCGGCGACCAGGTGCACAACCTGACCGGCGTGCTGCACTGGTCGTTCGCCGGCCTGACCGGCACCGACGCGTGGCGCATCCGCCCGACGCTCGCGAATCCGGTCACGTTCACGCCGGTGAACGCGCGCCCGGCGACCCCGCCGAACGTCGGCGGCGCGATCCGCGCGGTCGGCATGAACCTGCTCAACTACTTCACGACGATCGACACGACTTCCAGCTCCAGTTCGGGCCCGTGTGGCCCGGGCCACACGCTCGACTGCCGCGGCGCCGACAGCGTGGCCGAGCTGAATCGCCAGCGCGAACGCGCTTCGGTCGTGATCTGCACGCTGAATCCGGACGTCGCCGCGTTCATGGAACTGGAGAACACCACGCCGGGCGACACCATCACCGACCTGCTCGGCGCGGTGAACGCGCGCTGCGGCAACGGGCATCCGTACCAGTACGCGAACACGGGCGGCACGCTCGGCACCGATGCGATCCGCGTGCAGATCGTCTACCGCAGCGGCATCGTGTCGCCGGTCGGCTCGCCGCTGGTCGATCTGAACTCGATCCACGACCGCCCGCCGACCGCGCAGATCTTCGACGTTTCCGATGCGTCGAACCCGGCATTCGGCCAGCGCTTCACCGTCGTCGCGAATCACTTCAAGTCGAAGGGCAGTTGCCCGACCAGCGGTTCCGACATGGACCAGAACGACGGCCAGGGTTGCTGGGCGGTCAAGCGCGCCTCGCAGGCGACGCGCCTGATGAGCTGGATCAACGGCACGGTGATCCCGGCGGCAGGCAACGACCCGGACGTGCTCCTGCTCGGCGACTTCAACGCCTATGCGAGCGAGACCGCGGTGACCACGCTCGAGGCCGGCGGCTATGCCGACATGGAAACCGTCCTGCACGGTACCAACGCCTATTCGTACCTGTTCGACGGCCAACTCGGCCATCTCGACTACGCGTTCGCCAGCGCCAGCCTCGTCAGCCAGATCACCGGCGCGGATGCATGGCACATCAATGCCGACGAAGTGCCGGCGTTCGACTACAACGACGAGATCAAGGATGTCGGCGAGCCGACCCAGGACCAGAAGCCGAACGGCTCCGCGTTGACGCCGCCGCGCTTCCTATGGGAACAGCCGGTTGCGCCATACCGCGCTTCCGATCATGACCCGGTCGTGGTCGGCCTGTTCGGCGCGCCGACGTCCGCCGACCTCGGCGTCACGCTGGCCGATGCGCCCGATCCGGTCGCCGCCGGCAGCACCCTCGTCTACACGATCAACGCGACCAACACGGGACCGCTGATCGCGAACACCGCCGTGCTGTCGGACACGTTGCCGACCGGCACGAGCTTCGTGTCGTTGACCTCGGCATCGGGCTGGACCTGCTCCACGCCGGCGGTTGGCGCAGGCGGGGCGATCAGCTGCTCGCAGACGTCGTTCCTGCTTGGCAGCGCGGCGTTCACGCTGACCGTCGCGGTGTCGCCGTCGGTGACCGCCGGTACCGTGCTGAGCAATACCGTCACGATCGCCAGCGGCACTTCCGACAACAACCTGGCGAACAACAGCGCCACCGTGACGACGACGGTCACGGCCGCTGCGCAAGGTCATCTCACGATCACGCCGACGGCGGTTCCGTTCGGCAACCAGGGCGTCGGCACGACCAGTGCGGCGCAGACGGTGACCTTGAAGAACGACGGCGCCGCTTCGCTCGACGTGACCGCATTGACCGCGGCGACGGCACCGTTCGCGCGCAGCGGTGGTAGCTGCGCGACGACTTTGCCGATCACCCTGGCCGCGAACGCGAGCTGCACGCTGGCGTACACGTTCGCGCCGAGCGCGACCGGCGCGGCCTCGCAGTCGCTCACCGTGACCGCGAACGCGCCCGGCAGCGGCACGATCGCGTTGTCCGGCACCGGCGTCCAGGGCCACCTGGCGATCGCGCCGGCCGCGCTCGCGTTCGGCAACCAGACCGTCGGCACGACCAGCGCGGCGCAGACGGCGACGCTGAAGAACGACGGCAGCGCTTCGCTCGACGTGACCGCGCTGACCGCGGCGGCGGCGCCGTTCGCGCGCAGCGGCGGTACTTGCGCGACGACCTTGCCGATCACCCTGGCCGCGAACGCGAGCTGCACGCTGGCGTACACGTTCGCGCCGAGCGCGACCGGCGCGGCTTCGCAGTCGTTGACGGTCAGCGCGAACGCGCCCGGCAGCGGCACGATCGCGTTGTCCGGCACCGGTGTCGCGGCGCAGGCCGACGTCTCCACGACGATCACCGACCATCGCGAGTACGTGCAGGTCGGCGACACGCTCGACTACGTGATCACGGTCGCCAATGCCGGCCCGGCAGCGACGACCGCCACGGTCAGCGATGCCTTGCCGCCGTCCTTGTCCGCTGGCAGCTGGACCTGCGTGCCGAACGGCGCTGCGAGCTGCGGCAACGCGAGCGGCAGCGGCAATACGCTGAGCGATCATCCGACCCTGCCGGCCGGCACCAGCGTCACCTACGTCTATTCGGCGACGGTGCAGCCGAATGCGCCGAGCGAACTGATCGTCAACACAGCCAGTGCGGCGGTGCAGGGCGGTGTGGTCGATCCGAACCCGGCCAATGACAGCGGCAGCGACACGCCGCCCAACGTCATCGTGATCCTCCGCGACGGCTTCGAAGCAGCCGCGGCGACGCAGGTGCCGGTGCAGCACGATGCGAGCGGTTTCGCCAGTGCGCAGCTCGCGATCGATCCGGCGCTGCTCGCCGGCCTCGGCAGCGTGCCGGTGACGGTCGCGACCGGTGAACTGGCCGACGGTCGCACGGCGTTCACGCTCGATCTCGCCCGTTTCAACGCGCAGATTGTGATGCGCCTGACCACGCGCGATGCGCAGGGCCTCGGCGAGCGTGGCGCGTGGCAGCCGGTCGAACTGGCGGGCGCGGCGCTCGATCTCGCCTGGCAGTCGGCTTCGGCCGACCGCGCCGACGGCTACGTGCGCCTCGCTGCCGGCGACGCGGCGCTGCAGGCGACCGACCGCGGCGAGCGCACACAGCTGGTGCGCCTGCGCATCGCGCTCGGCGACGAGGTGCCGTGGCTGATATCGCTCGGCGAGTGAGGTAGAAGTCCGAAGCCCGGCGCGGCGTGTCCGCGCCGGGTTTTCCGCAGCTCCGTACCCACGATGAAACGATCGCGCCGCCGGCCATCGGCCGGCGGCAAGACGCGGGCAAATCCGCGCTGCTGCGTGCGCGAAAGCCGCGCGAAAGATGATCCCCTCATGCTGCAGGCCGCATCCGTTCGGCCTCGTGCCGACGCCGATGCATTTCGCGTCCGAACGCTGCAGATCGATGATCAAACCTTCCGAATTCTTCCTGCCGGGTGGCCGCTCGGGCGTCCTGCTGATCCACGGCCTGACCGGTACGCCGACCGAGATGCGCTTCGTCGGCAACGGCCTCAATCGCGCCGGCTTCAGCGTGCTCGGCATGCAGCTCGCCGGGCATTGCGGCGACGAGGCCGACCTGCTCGCGACCGGCTGGAACGACTGGTACGCCAGCGTCGCCGAAGCGGCCGATCGCCTGCGCGCGCAGGTCGACCAGCTGTTCGTCGCGGGCCTGTCGATGGGTTCGGTGCTCGCGCTGAAGCTGGCGATCGACCGTCCGGAGGAGATCGCCGGGCTCGGCCTCTACGGCACCACGTTCTTCCACGACGGCTGGGCCACGCCGCCGAGCGGTCGTCTCGCGTTCCTGCTGCCGCTGCTGACCACGCTCGGCATCGGGCGCAAGCAGGTCGCCGCCGAAGTCGAGCCCTATGGCATCAAGGACGAACGCATCCGCAACCGCATCGTCGGCGCGATGCTGTCCGGTGACAGCCAGGCGGCCGGCCTTGCCGGTTTCCCGTGGCCGTCGCTGGCCGAGTTCCAGCGCCTGTCCGTGCACGTGCGTCGCCGCATCGGCCGCGTGCGCGCGCCGTGCTTCGTCGCGCATTCGTCGAACGACGACGTCGCCAGCCTGCGCAACGTGCGCGTGGTCGAGCGCGGCGTGCGTGCGCCGGTCGAAACCCTGCTGCTCGACGACAGCTATCACATGGTCACGGTCGACCAGGAGCGCGGCAAGCTGATCGAGCAATCCGCCGCGTTCTTCCACCGCATCGCCGACGGCAAGCCGTTCGAGGCGCCGCAAGGCGCGCGCATGGCCGCCGCGATCGACTGATGGCGACGCCAGCGGACGGCGCGCCGCCGGCGTTCCACAACCTGCTCGAACCGCCGGCCCTGATCGGGCATTTCCTCGCGCACCCGCCCGAGGATTTCACCGCGTCGACGACGACCGCCGGCACGCCCGCGTTCGTCGCCCGCTTCGACCTGTTGACGACCGCCGACGAGGCTTTGCGCAAGCGCATCGGCGCGCTGCCGTTGCATCGGTACTGGAGCCGCCTGCTGCGGCCGCGCACCTGCTTCGTCGGCACCACGGTATCCGAGTACGCGTTGTTCCCGGCCGGGGCCGATGCCGATGCGCTGGTGCAGGGCTGGATGGCCGCGCACGCGCGCAAGCAGCCGTTCCTGATCGTCAAGGACATCCCGCAGGAATCGCCGCTGCTCGACGCCGCCAGCAATGCGCAGGCGCGCGCGGTCGCCGCGGCCTGCGAGCGCGCCGGCTTCGTGCTGCTGGAAGGCCAGGCGCTGGCGTGGGTGCCGATCGATTTCGAATCCGCCGACGACTACCTGTCGCGGCTGTCGTCCGGTCGACGCAAGGACATCCGGCGCAAGCTGCGCGCTCGCGCGGAACTCGAGATCGAAGCGATCCCGACCGGCGCCTCGTATTTCGCCGACACCGCCGTGCGCGACGCGTTCTACGCGCTGTACCTCGAGGTCTACGCGCAGAGCGAGATCCATTTCGACCGGCTCACGCGCGAGTTCTTCGACGCGCTGCTGCAGGATGCGCGCGCCGACGGCGTCGTCTTCGTCTATCGCCATGAAGGCCGCATGATCGGCTGGAACCTGTGCTTCGTCGTCGGCGAAACGTTGGTCGACAAGTACGTCGGTTTTTCCTACCCGGCCGCGCGCGAGCAGAACCTGTATTTCGTCAGCTGGATGCACAACCTCGAGTACGCGCGCGAGCGCGGCCTCGATGGCTACGTCGCCGGCTGGACCGATCCGGAGATCAAGGCCTATCTCGGCGCGCGTTTCACCTTCACGCGCCATGCGGTGCGCCCGCGCAGCCGCCTGCTGCGCGCCGCGCTGCGTCGCATCGCCGGGCATTTCGAGAGCGATCGAGCGTGGGCCGAGAGGCACACCGAACAGGCAACCGCCGACGCGCGCGCCGAACGGGGGAACGCCGATGCGCGCGCCGCTCGTCCTTGATTTCGATCGCTCGGTTGGTTCGTTGCCCGATGCGGCCGTGATCGACCTGGCCGAGTGGCAGGAAGCGATCCGCTTCGGTTGCTCGCTGCGCCGCTTCCGTGAAGTCGCCGCGGCGATTTCGGCGCGCCTGCCTGCCGGCTACGGCACCGTGTTCCTCGGCAGCGGCGACTACCATCACCTGAGCTGGCCGCTGGTCGAACGCTGCGCTGCGCGCGTGCCGTTCGAGGTGGTCGTGTTCGACAACCACCCGGACAACATGCGGTTTCCGTTCGGCGTGCACTGCGGTTCGTGGGTGCGCAAGGTCGCGCTGCTGCCGCAGGTCGCGCACGTGCACGTGCTCGGCATCAGTTCCGGCGACGTCTCCTCCGCGCATGCGTGGGAGAACTACCTTGCGCCGCTCGCGCGCGGCAAGCTGAGCTACTGGACCGTCGGCGTCGATACGCGCTGGGCGAAGCGGTTCGGCCTCGCCAGGGCATTCCATGCGTTCGACACGAACGCGGCGTTGCTCGACCGCTTCTTCGACGAACGCCGCGGGTCGACCGTGCCGGTGTACCTGTCGATCGACAAGGACGTGCTCGACCCGTCCGTCGCGCGCACGAACTGGGACCAGGGCCGCCTGCTCGATACCGAATTGTTCGGCGCGATCGACCACCTGCAGGGGCGCATCATCGGCAGCGACATCACCGGGGACATCTCGGCGTACCGCTATCGCACATGGTGGAAGCGCAAGCTGAGCGCGCTCGACGAGCAGCCGGAGATCGACGCAACGGAACTCGCTGCGTGGCAGGCGCAGCAGCATGCGCTGAACCTGGCGCTGCTCGAACGCATCGCGGCGGCGAGCGCGCCGGCCTGAGCCGGGGCGCTGCCATCGCGGGGGTTTTTCAGTACCCGGACAACTCCTCGCCTTGAGCAATCGCGCGCGGCGCTTCGCCGGCCTGCGCCAGCGGCTCGAGCGGCGTGCCGCCCTGCTTGTACACGACGCCTTCCTTCATCACGAAGCCGACCTTCTGCATCCGTGCGATGTCGTCGAGCGGGTTGCCGTCGACCGCGACCACGTCGGCGAACTTGCCGGCTTCGACCGTGCCGAGATCCTTCGACTTCTTCAGCAGCTCGGCCGCGTGCGTCGTCGCCGCCTGCAGCACGAACATCGGCGGCATGCCGGCGTCGACCATGTACTGGAACTCCTTCGCGTTCTGGCCGTGCGGGTAGACGGCCGCGTCGGTGCCGAACGCGATCTTCACGCCGGCCTTGTAGGCGCGGCCGGCGGTCGCCTGGATCAGCGGGCCGACCTGGGCCGCCTTGGCGGCGACCTGTGCAGGGTAATAGCCCGGGATCTTCGCCTTTTCCTCGACGTACTTGCCGGCGATGATCGTCGGCACGTACCAGGTGCCGTGTTCCTTCATCAGCTTCATGTCGGCGTCGTCCATGAAGGTGCCGTGCTCGATCGAATCGACGCCGCCGATCACCGCGCGGCGGATCGCCTCGGCGCCGTGCGCGTGCGCGCCGACGACGAAGCCGTAGTCGTGCGCCGCGGCGACGACGGCCTTGATCTCCTCGATCGTCATCTGCGCGTTGTCGACGCTGCTGCTCTCGTCGAGCACGCCGCCGGACGGCATGATCTTGATCACGTCGGCGCCGTCCTTGTAGTGCTGGCGCACGGCCTTCCATGCGTCGTCGGCGCCGTTGATGATGCCGGTCCTCGGGCCGGGGTCGCCGGCCAGGTCCTTGCGATAGCCGTCGCTGCCGTCGGCGTGGCCGCCGGTGGTGCCGATCGCCTGGGCCGCCGTGAAGATGCGCGGGCCGGGCACGACACCCGCGTTGATCGCGTTGCGCAGCGCGATCGATTCGCCGTCGTTGTCGCCGAGGTTGCGCACGGTGGTAAAGCCGGCGTCGAGCGTGCGGCGCGCGTAGACGGTCGAGCGGATCGCGTAGTCGGCGATGTTCCAGCGGAACTGGTCGGTGTAGCCGGTCGGGCTGGTCTCGCCGGTCAGGTGCGTGTGCGCGTCGATCAGGCCGGGCAGGCAGGTCGCCTCGCCGAGCTCGATCGCCTGCGCGCCGGGCACGTCGACGCGACCGGCCTGCACCGATTTGATGCGCTTGCCCTCGACGACGATCGTGCTGGCGCCGAGCAGCTTGCCGGCGGCGGTGTCGACCAGGTGGCCGCAATGCAGCGCGACCGGCGCGGCCGCTGCGGGTTCGGAGGCGTGGACGGCGGTACCGGCGAAGGCGGACGCGACGGCAACGGCAAGCGCGATCTTCATGGTGTTTCCCCGGGTGGAAAGGAACGGGCATCTTGGCCGTGGTCTTCGGCGACGACAGGTGCCATTCGGCACGGTGCGGGTTGGCGCTGGTGGAACGCTGCGCTAGGCTGGCGCAAGCGCGGAAGCCGGGAATGTCCACCTGATGCAGCCTGTTGCTCGATCGGAATGGCTCGAACTGCCGCGGCATGCATGCGCGCTGTTCGCGCACTACTGGCCGGTGATGTTCTTCTTTTTCTTCGTGCAGCGGCTGGCCGGCTGGGCCTTGCTGCCGTTGTCGGTCAAGGCCGGCTATGCCAACCACCTGCTCGGCATCCTCGGGCTTTCGTTCATCGTCGTGGTGCAGTTGCTGTGCACGGTGGCGATGTTCGACGCGCTGCGCGGCGGCATGCCGTCGCTGTCGGCGCCGGGAGGCGTGCTGCCCGCGCCGGACCGGCGCGGCATATCGCGTTTCGGCGAAATGCTCGGCGTCGTGCTGCTGCCGTTCTTCGCCTACTACGCGAGCTGGGGGCTGCTGAAGGACAGCGTGCGGTCCTACGTGCTGGAGTTCCTGCGCGGCACGCTGGACCAGCAGGCGGGGCAGGCGCTGGACCTGCTCAATGCGAAAGGCGTGGTGATCTCGGTCGTGCTGACGTGGGCGTTGCGGCGCCTGCTGCTGTGGTGGCACAAACGGCATCCGTCGGCTTTGCTGTCGATCCTCGCGACCACTTGCCAGGCGTACTGGGTCTTCATCGGCATCATGGTGATCAGCCAGTGGAAGGGCACCGCATGGGACTGGATCGAGCATCGCGTCGCCTGGCAATGGTGGCTGGCGGCGACGGAGCATCCGATCCTCGCGGGCGGCGTGGCTGTCGCGACCGGGCAGGGCGTATTCGCGCAAGCCTGCGTGTTCTTCGGCGGCGCAGTGAAAACGATGCTGCTGCCGCTGGCGTGGTTCGCGATCGCCGCCGTCGTCTATGGCCGCAACCTGAAGGATGCCGATGCGCTGTTCGGCGTCGACGCGCGCCTCGAGCGTGCGCGTCAGCGCTATTCGAACCTCGTGCTGCCGGTGCGGCTGGCGGCGGACCATGTCATCGGCAAGGCCAGCTCGGGCTGGAACTCCAAGGGCGTGCCGATCGTCAATGCGGTGCGCATGCTCGGCGGCGGCGGACTGCAACTGGTGCTGGCGTTGTGCTTCTACTATGTCGCGCTCGGCGTCGTATGCGAGTTCGCCTGGCGTTTCGTCGCCGAGCTGATCGGCCCGCTCGATGCGTTCCATTGGGAGCTGCTCGGGCGACCCTTGACGATCCTATTCGGCAGCCCGATGGCGCTGGAGCCTTCGTTGCTCGGCGAGCCGCTGCGCATCTGCCTGCTGGCGGCGGCGGTGGAGCTGGCGATGCGGCGCGCCAAGGCGATCGACGACGCGCCGTCCGGCGTCAGCGACGATGGAATCGCAGGTAGCGTGGCTGCAGCGGCGGCAGGATGATCTCGGGCCGCGCGGTGGCCGCGGCATCCTCGGGAACCAGGAACGCCTGCGCGAAGTGCCACGGCGCACCGACGCTCGGCCCTTGTATCTTGCCGTCGCGGAAGCCGGCGACGCAGCCGAGCTGCAGGCGCAGGCCCAGCCAAAGAGACGTGGCGTCCCACCAGCGGCCGCGAGCGTCCGAGAGGCGACCGTCGCACGATGCCAGCAGCTTCGGGTCGGAGCCGGGCTGCGGCGTCACCGAAAAATGCGCGACTAGGAATACGGTGCCCGGCGGTGCGACGTCGCTGCGGTGGATGTCCTTCGGATCGAGGATCTCGACGCTGCCGAGGCGCCATTCGGCGCCGCCGAACGTCGCTGCGCCGCCGGCCGGGACATCGGTGGCGAGCAGCGGCCGGTGCTGCCCGTACTGCTGCCATGCCTCCCACGCCGGCCACGCGAACGTGATCGGTGCAAGCACGGCGCAGCCGAGCAGCCACAGCCGTTGTTCGCGCAGCCAGTGGCGCCAGGTCGTGCGGTTCATGGCGTGTCCTTGCCGATGACGAAGACGTCGGCGGCGTCGCGTTGCAGTTCCTCGAGGCGTGCTTCATCGATGCCGAGGTCGATGTCCGTCAGGTTGTCGAGCGAGGCATCGCCGAAGGTGCTGGCGACGCGCAGGCGCACGCCGGAGACGCGCGACGGCGGCAGTTCGAACGCCAGCCATCCTTCGCGCGGGATGCCCGGGTCGGTCGCATTTTCGCTGAGCAGCCAGCGCGTGTACTTCATGTCGAGCATGCGGTTGCGCGCGGCTGAATAATCGTCGCCGTCGCGCGCGTGCAGGCGCACGCTCATCAATCGCACCGGTGCGGTCCGCGCGGCTATCCGCGCATGCACGATCAGCCAGATGCCGGACGTCGTCAGCGGCGGCGCGTTGATCGCGCCCGGCTTGGGCGCGGCAGACAGCGCGCGCGCGAGCCGCGCCGACTGCACGGTGAAGTCGAACGTGCGCGTCGTCACCGTTTCGCCGATGCGGCCGGGGACCAGGAACGGTGCGATCTTGCCGTCGTAGCCGAGATGCTGGTTGCCCATGACGCCGATGGCCGCGACCACCGCGACGATCGACACGGCCGCGGCGAGGCGCGAGAGCAGCGTCGCGCGGCGCGTCACGGCGCCTTCTCCGGCGCCGGGCGCGGATCGGCGACCGTGAAGTGCACCAGCGCGACATCGTGCGGGCGCAGCCAGCCGCTGCCGCCGCTGAGGCTGTCCTGCGGCACCCAGGTACGGCCGATCAGCACCCAGGTCTGCTCGCCGTTCAGGCGTTCGCCGGGCGGGATCGGCCACGCCAGCGCGATGCGTTCGGGCATGGCCGGCTGCAGGGCAGGCATTGCCGAGCGGTCGCGCAGCAGTACCGTCGAGTTGCTGGCCAGCGGCTTCGCGTCGGTATTGGCGGGGTCGCGCTGCCAGCGCAATGCGGACGCGACATTCGCCTGCGTCGCATGGGTGCGGTTCTCGACCTCGGCTTCCAGAACCAGCCACGCCTCGCCGGTTTCGCTGGGGCGTCCGTTCGCGGGATCGACCTGGCTGACCCCGGCGCTCAGCGGGCGCAGGATCCAGTCGTCGGTGACGACGCGCTCGCCGGCCTTGGCCACGGGCAGTTGCTGGCGCGGCACCGCGGCGAGTCCGCCGCTCTGCCAGATCACCAGTATTCCCGCCAGCAGCAGCACTCCGAGAACGGAGAGGCTGCGCCACGATTTGAGGTATTCCAGCCAGTCCTCGAACATGCCTGCGCTTGTCGTGCCGTCGCGCCCGAGTATATGCACGAGAGCGGTGCCTCTTTCCAGCTGGGGTTTGCACGTATGCGGGCCGGCAGCGCGGGTTGGCGCGCCCGGCCACGGTGCGCTAGGCTGGCGTGAACCATTCGACCTCTTCGTCGTCCCGGCGCGCGCCGGCACGGCGGCATAGTCGTGAACCCCCGATCAAGGAAGGCGCCGCCACGCGCGCGATGAAGCCCATGCAAGAAACCTACGATCCGCAAACCGTCGAAACCGCCGCGCAGGCGTTCTGGAACGACACGCGCGCCTTCGTCGTCGACGAGACGTCGAGCAAGCCGAAGTTCTTCTGCCTGTCGATGCTGCCGTATCCGTCCGGCGCGCTGCACATGGGGCACGTGCGCAACTACACGATCGGCGACGTGATCAGCCGCTACCAGCGCATGCAGGGCAGGAACGTGCTGCAGCCGATGGGCTGGGACGCGTTCGGCCTGCCGGCCGAGAACGCCGCGATCAAGAACAACACCGCGCCGGCGAAGTGGACCTACGCCAACATCGAGCACATGCGCGCGCAGCTGGCCACGCTCGGCTACGCGATCGACTGGTCGCGCGAGTTCGCCACCTGCCGACCCGAGTACTACGTGCACGAGCAGCGCATGTTCCTGCGCCTGTTCAAGAAAGGACTCGCCTATCGCAAGCAGTCGGTCGTGAACTGGGATCCGGTCGACCAGACCGTGCTCGCCAACGAGCAGGTCATCGACGGCCGCGGCTGGCGCACCGGCGCGATCGTCGAGAAGCGCGAGATCCCGCAATGGTTCTTCAAGATCACCGCGTACGCGGACGAGTTGCTGGCGGGGCTCGACCGCATGCCGGGCTGGCCGGATTCGGTCAAGACCATGCAGCGCAACTGGATCGGGCGCTCGGAAGGCCTCGAGATCCAGTTCAAGGTCGAAGGCGAGTCCGAGCCGCTGACCGTGTTCACGACGCGGCCGGACACGTTGATGGGCGTGACCTATCTCGCCGTCGCCGCCGAGCATCCGCTGGCGCTGAAGGCGGCACGGGACAAACCGCTGGTCGCCGCGTTCGTCGAGGAATGCCGCCACGGCGGCACCGCCGAAGCCGACATCGAGACGGCCGAGAAGAAGGGCATCGACACCGGCTTCAGCGCGATCCATCCGGTCACCGGCGAGAAGGTGCCGGTCTGGATCGCCAACTTCGTGCTGATGGGCTACGGCACCGGCGCGGTCATGGCCGTGCCGGCGCACGACCAGCGCGACTGGGAGTTCGCGACCAAGTACGACCTGCTCATCAAGATGGTCGTCGTCAGCGACGCCGTGCGCGACGCGATCCGCGAACTCGGCCGCGACGCCGCGCGCAACCCGGATGCGATGAGCGCCGCGCTCGGCGAAAGCCGCGCGATCGACGTCTACGAACCGGCGGCGGCCGGAGGCATCGTCGAGCAGTTCGAGCGCGACGTCGTCGAGAAGGGCGCGTACACCGACTACGGAACGCTGGTGAATTCGGGCGACTACGACGGCCTCGACTTCCGCGGCGCGTTCGACGCGCTCGCCGCGCGCTTCGAGAAGGACGGCACCGGCGCGCGCCGCGTCAACTTCCGCCTGCGCGACTGGGGCGTCTCGCGCCAGCGCTACTGGGGCTGCCCGATCCCGATCATCTACTGCGCCCAGTGCGGCGCGGTGCCGGTGCCGGACGAGCAGCTGCCGGTGGTGCTGCCGGAAGACGTCGCGTTCACCGGCGTGAAGTCGCCGATCAAGGCCGACCCGGAATGGCGCAAGACCACCTGCCCGCAGTGCGGCGGCGCGGCCGAGCGCGAGACCGACACGTTCGACACCTTCATGGAGTCCAGCTGGTACTACGCGCGCTACACCAGCCCTGGCGCGAGCGACATGGTCGATCAGCGCGCCAACTACTGGCTGCCGGTCGACCAGTACATCGGCGGCATCGAGCACGCGATCCTGCACCTTCTGTACTTCCGCTTCTTCCACAAGCTGCTGCGCGACGAACGCCTCGTGCATTCGGACGAACCGGCGACGAACCTGCTGTGCCAGGGCATGGTCATCGCCGAGACGTTCTACCGCGACAACGCGGACGGCTCGAAGGATTGGATCAACCCGGCCGACGTCGAGATCCAGCGCGACGACAAGGCGCGCGTGATCGGTGCGCTGCTCAAGGCCGATGGCCAGCCGGTGAAGATCGGCGGCACCGAGAAGATGTCGAAGTCGAAGAACAACGGCGTCGACCCGCAATCGATGGTCGGCAAGTACGGTGCCGACACGGTGCGCCTGTTCTCGATGTTCGCCGCGCCGCCGGACCAGTCGCTGGAATGGAACGAGGCCGGCGTCGAGGGGATGGCGCGCTTCCTGCGCCGCTTCTGGCGCGAAGTCGTCACGCATGCCGGCAACCCGGACCATCCCGGGGTCGACGCGGCGGCGTTGAACGCGACGCAGAAGGCGATGCGCCGCCAGGTCCACGAGACGATCCAGAAGGTGTCCGACGACATCGGCCGCCGCATGGCGTTCAACACCGCGATCGCCGCGTTGATGGAGCTGCTGAACGCGGTCAACAAGTTCGACGACCAGAGCGACCAGGGGCGCGCGGTGCGCCACGAGGCGCTCGAGGCGATGGTGCTGCTGCTCGATCCCGTTACGCCGCACATCGCGCACGCGTTGTGGCAGGTGCTCGGCCACGGCGAAACCCTGGTCGAGGACCAACCGTGGCCGAAGGCCGATCCGGCCGCGCTCGTGCGCGATGCGCTCACGCTCGCGGTGCAGGTCAACGGCAAGCTGCGCGGCACGATCGAGGTCGCCGCGTCGGCCGGCAAGGACGAGGTCGAGAAGCTCGCGCTGGCCGAGCCGAAGGTGGCCGAGTTCCTCGCCGGCGCGATGCCGAAGAAGGTCATCGTGGTGCCGGGGAAGATCGTGAATATCGTCGTCTGAAGAAAGTCGTTCAGCCTCGTCATCCCGGCGCAGGCCGGGATCCACATTGCTCCGGTTGCTGTTGTCGCAACGATCAAAGTGGATGACCAACCTTCCGGTTGTTGAGAAGCGCTTCCGGCCTGCGTTGGAATGATGGCATTGCAATCGTCCCGCTCAATGATGAAACCCATCCTCTATTGCCACCACGAATCCGGCCACAGCTACAAGGTCGCGCTCGCGCTTGCCTTGATGGGCGTGCCGTTCGAGCAGCGCGCGGTCGATCTCAACCTGCCGCGCGAGCGGCGCACGGAGGATTTCCGGCGCGTTTCGCTGTTCGGCGAGGTGCCGGTGCTGGTCGACGCGGACGGCCTCGCGGTGTGCCAGTCGAACGCGATCCTCGACCACCTCGCGCGCCGCCACGGCAAGCTCGATGGCGCGACGCCGGCCGCACGGACGCGCGTACGCGAATGGCTCGCATGGGAGGCCAACCGCATCGCGATGAGCCTGCCGCACCTGCGCTTCTCGCGGCGCATGACGCCGGCCGGCGAAACGCTGGAAAACTACTGGAGCGCGCGCATGCAGGCGGATCTCGATCGCCTCGACCTCGCGCTGCGGGACGAAGCGTTCCTCGTCGGCGACGCGCCGACGATCGCCGACGTGTCGTGCTGCGGCTACCTGTTCTGGGCCGACCAGGCCCGCGTCGATCTGGCTCCGCGGCCGGCGATCGGCGCATGGCTGGAACGCATCCGCTCGCTGCCGGGCTGGCAGGCACCGTATGATCTCCTGATCGCCAGTCCTCCGATTGCTGCCGGAACCCGTACATGAGCCTGCGCCGCCTGCCGTCCATCGTCGTTCTCGCCACTCTGCTCGCCGGTTGCGGCTTCCACCTGCGCAAGGAAGCGGAGCTGCCGCCCGGCATGCAGCGCGTGCACATCGAGATCGCCGATCCGGCCAGCCCGCTGGCGAAGGACCTCGGCAAGGCGTTGCCGCGTTCGGGCGCGCAGGTCGTCGACACGGTGGAGCCCGGGGTCGCGGTCATGAAGATCGGTGCGAACGCGTTCTCGACCGACGTGCTCTCCGTCGGCGGCACCGCGCGCGCGAACGAATATTCGTTGCGCTACCACGTCGAATTCGAGGTGCAGGATGCCGCCGGTACCGCGATCCTGCCGAAGCAGACGATCGAGTTGTCGCGCGACTTCACCTTCGATGCGACGCAGGCGCTCGGCGTCTCCGCCGAAACCGACCTGCTGACGAAGGAGTTGCAGCGCGACATGGTGCAGACGATCCTGCGCCGGCTCGAGGCGCTCGCGCACGCGAGCCACTAGGACGCGCGCCGGCGATGGCCGCGAGCCTGCCCCAGTTCCGCAAGCACATCGCGTCCGGCGAGCTCGCTCCCGCGTACCTGATCGCCGGCGCCGAGCACCTGCTGGTGATCGAGGCGGCGGACGCCTTGCGCGGGCGCGCGAAGGAGCTGGGTTATCTCGAACGCGAGGTGCTCGACGTCGAATCGAACTTCGACTGGAACCGCCTCGGCGACGCCGGTCGTTCGATGTCGCTGTTCGCCAGCCGCAAGCTGATCGACCTGCGCCTGCCGACCGGCAAGCCCGGCAAGGAAGGGAGTGCCGCGATCGTCGAGTTCTGCGCGGCGCCGCCACCGGACACGGTCCTGCTGGTCACGGCGAACGACTGGAGCAGGAAGCACGAAGGCGCGTGGAGCGCGGCGATCGAGCGGGTCGGGACCGCGGTCGCGGTGTGGCCGCTGAAGCTCGAGGAGCTGCCCGGCTGGATCGGCGCGCGCATGGCCGCGCGCGGGTTGAAGGCAACGCCCGACGCGATCGCTCTGCTGGCCGAGCGTGTCGAGGGCAACCTGCTCGCGGCGAGCCAGGAGATCGACAAGCTCGCCTTGTTGCACGCGGGCGGCACGCTCGATGTCGAGGCGCTCGAAGCGAGCGTCGCCGACGACGCTCGCTTCGACGTGTTCCGCCTGACCGACGCGGCCATCGGCGGCGACGCCGGCCGCGCGCTGCACATCGTCGCCGGCTTGCGCGCCGAAGGCGAGGAGATCATCCCGCTGCTCGGCTGGCTGCTGATGCAATTGCGCCTGCTGCTGCGCCTCGCTTCCGCCGGTGGCGGCGTCGACGCGGCGTTGCGCAGCGAGCGCATCTGGCCGTCGTCGCGCGAAGGCCTGTTCAGGCGCGCGCTGAAGGGCGGCGACCGCACGCATTGGGAACGCTGCCTGACGCAGGCCGGACGCATCGACGCGATGGCCAAGGGCCGCCCGCCCGGCGATGCCTGGCGCGAGCTGGAGCGCCTGATCGCGGCGATCGCGGCACCTCGCAAGGCCGGAGGGTTGCTGGCATGACGCCGGGAGCGCTCGCCGCGGGCGACGTGTTTTCCGCGATGGCGGGGCGCGCTCGCGCGAAGGGCATGGGCTGATGCGCCCGCTCGCGATCTTCGGCGGCACTTTCGACCCGATCCACAATGCGCACCTGCGCGTGGCGTGGGAAGCGGCGGAATTCCTCGATGCCGACGTGCGCCTGCTGCCGACGAACGTGCCGCCGCATCGCGAGCAGCCCGTTGCGGACGCCGCCACGCGCGCGGCGCTGGTGCAGGCGGCGCTGGCCGGACAGCATCGCCTCGCGCTCGACACGCGCGAACTGCGCAGGGAAGGACCGTCGTATACGGTCGACACCCTGCTCGAACTGCGTGCCGAATTCGGCGAATCGCTGCCGCTGGTGCTGCTGGTCGGCGCCGATGCGTTCGCCGGGCTGCCGGGCTGGCATCGCTGGAAGGAACTGTTCGAACTCGCCCACGTAGGCGTGCTGACGCGGCCGGGTTTCGACGCGCCGCTGCCGACCGAGCTGCGCACGAAGATCGCCTCGCGCCGCTGCAGCGACGTGCGCTTCGTGCACGAAGCGCCGGCCGGTCGCGTGATCGCGGTGCCGGTCACGCCGCTCGAGATCTCCGCGACGCAGGTGCGTAGCCTGCTCGCGGACGGGCGCGAGCCGCGCTGGCTGGTGCCGGACGCGTTCTGGTCGGATGCGCGGCTTCTCGAGGCCTATCGTCGGCCTCGGGGCAATCAGCCGTAGCGGACCACGGGCTTCGTTCGCGCGGCCTCCGCCTGCGCGGCAACGGCATGGCCTGGCCCGCGAAGCGCGTCGCCGTTCGAGAGGACATGCGCCGGATCGCCCGCGTCCTGCGGACGCGCCAAGGTGAGGATGCCGCGCCGGAAGAGGCCGTGGCGTTCTTCGAGCGCCTGCATGCGCGCGCCGTCGAGATCGCCGCAGGAACGATCCAGCAGCGAGCGGATTTCGGCGATCTCGGCGGCGTCCAGGACGACATTGGCGTAGTCGTTGAGGCAGCGTCCCGTCGAGAGATCGAGTCGGCGCACCAACGGATTCAGCGAAACGACGAGATCGTCGAACGCGACCGAGGTTTCCCGCGGTCGCGCGGCGCGAGCCAGTGCTGCTTCGAGGCTGCGCGCGAAGGCGTCTTTCGACCACGTGTCGCGGATCACCGCGGCGCCGCGCGCGCACATGGCCTGCGTGGCCGCCGGTTGCGCCAGGTCGGAATGGATGCGTTCGGCGATGCCGCGATATGCGCCGGCATCGACGACGTCGCTCGCCATTTCGAAGCTCTCGTCGACGACGATGCCGTGGTCGGGCGGCAGCAGGTGGCGATTGTTGCCGCTGCCGTTGGTATAGACGGGACAGCCGTTGAAAACCGATTCCAGCACGTAGAAGCCGAACGGTTCGGGGAAGCGGTTGTAGGCCAGCCCGAAGCGGCATGCGCGCATGACCTCGAACAGGGCGTTCTGCCGGAGATGCGGCACGAGCACGAAGAAGTCGTCGCAGCGATATCCCGAAGGCGCGAGCATCGCGTCGATCGCGCGGCGCCGTTCGGCGTCGAGCGACGCGGCGGAGAGCAGCAGCTTGACCGGCGGCGTGCCGCGCTGGCGCGCGATGTCGTTCATCCAGTACAGGATGCTGAGGGTCGCCATCACGTCGTGCTTGTGCGATTGCAAGGCATGTCCGACGACGGCGGGACCTTCCAGCAGGCGAGCGACCGCCGCGGGGATGTCCGCGCCCTCCGCGAACGCCGCATGCGACGGGCCGGCGAGGCACGGCAACGGCAAGGCGATGTCGGTCACGCTGTCGAACGCGCGAGCGTCGAGGGGGCGTCGTCCGCGCCAGTCCGGAAACGCGAGCAGCGCGCGCAGCACGCGCGCCAGATAGGGGGAGTTCGCACAGTGCAGGTCGATGTCCGGATTCGCCATCCATGCGCCGGCGCCATAGGCGAGGCCGTGATAGAGGACGACATTGCGGTTGGCCCAACGCCGGCTCGGCGTACGGATGGCAGCTCCGGCGTCGTCGTGCAGGGCGACGTCGGCCGGGCCAAGCATGAGTTCCGAGGCGTTCGCGCTCGCCAATCCGAACGGCAAGGTCGCTTCTTCGGTGCGCCTGCCCGATGGCAGGCGGAACGACCTCGGTGCCCAGCCGGCCTTCCTCAGCAGCGGTCCCACCAAGCTGTTGACGTAGGCGACGGATCCTTGCGCGGTTCCCTCGGAGCGGCTGAGCAGGAGGGAAATTGAACCGGGCACAGGGTGATGCGTCATCTTCCGGTGCGATCACGATTTGCGGGATGCGAAATTGTACGGAGGTTGTCGCTCGACGTACACGTCATCGGCCATGTTCCGGGGCCGCCGCGAAAGGCGGGGCCGATGCGGCATGGGGAGGCCTCGTGCGCGGGCGCGACGAAGGTGTTTCGCCGGCAGGGATGCGCGCGCGGCGAAGTGCCGCGGTTTCGGCGCTCGTCGCACGCGCGCGCAATGTCGCACGGCGGCTTGCCCGGGGCGCCGCCGGCGCGAATTCGCTGCCGGACGCGGTGCCGGCGGCATGGGTGCGACGCGCTTCGCGTCCAGCGGCATCCGTCAATGGACGGACGTCGCGGCAGTCACCTCGTCGGCTTCTTCGAAAACGGCCGCTTCGGTTTGTCGAAACCGCCCGGCCGCGACGGTGCGGCTGCGCCGAACGAAGGCGGGCGTGGCGAACGCGGCTTGTGCGGCTTGCCGAAATCCGGTTCCTCGCCGCCGCGCGTGATGCGCAACTGCTGGCCGGAGACCCATACCTTTTTCAGGTGCTTGAAGATCTCCGCCGGCATGCCCTGCGGCAGGTCGACCAGGCTGTGGTCGTCGCGGATGTCGACGCGGCCGATGTTCTTCGAATCGAGTCCGGCTTCGTTGGCGATCGCGCCAACGATGTTGCCGGGCTTCACGCCGTGCTGTTCGCCGACCTCGATGCGGAAGGTTTCGAAGCCCGCGTCCGGCGTGTGCGGGCGATCGTCGCGACGCATGCGCGCGAGCCGTTCGTCGCGGCGCCCTTCCTCGTGGTGCGAGCGCGGCGGACGGGTTTCGCTGCGGGCGCGGTCCACTGCCGGCGCGGCGGACCGCGCTTCGTCGCGGCGTGCGGGGTGCGCGGCGGCAGGCCGGGCGTCCGGCTTCGCGCGCAACGACGGATCGCGCGAGCCATCGCGATCCCGCTGCGCCGGCCGCTCGAAGCCGCGCGGTTCGCCGCGCTCGAAACGCTGCGGCGGCTGCAGCAGGAATGGCTCGTCGCCCTGCACGAGTTGCGCAAGCGCGGCGGCGATCTCGATCGCCGGCACGTTGCGTTCTTGTTCGTAGTCCGCGATCAGCTGGCGGAACGGGCCGAGGTCGCCGTTCGCCAGGGTGTCGGCGATGCGCTGCTTGAACTTCGTGATGCGCTGGTCGTTGACGGCTTCCACCGACGGCAACTGCATCTCGGCGATCGGCTGGCGCGTCGCGCGCTCGATCGCCTGCAGCATGCGCTTCTCGCGCGGAGCGACGAACAGGATCGCCTCGCCGCTGCGCCCGGCGCGACCGGTGCGGCCGATGCGGTGCACGTAGGCTTCGGTGTCGGTCGGGATGTCGTAATTCAGCACGTGGCTGATGCGCTCGACATCGAGGCCGCGCGCGGCCACGTCGGTGGCGACGAGAATGTCGAGCTTGCCGTCCTTGAGCTGCTGAATCATGCGCTCGCGCTGCGCCTGCACGACGTCGCCGTTGATCGCGGCGGCGCCGAAGCCGCGCGCCTGCAATTTCTGCGCGAGCTCCTCGGTGCCCTGCTTGGTGCGCGCGAAGATGATCATCGCCTCGAACGGCTCGGCTTCGAGGATGCGCGTCAGCGCGTCGAGCTTCTGCACGCCGCTGACGTACCAGTAGCGCTGGCGGATGTTCGCCGCGGTGGTGGTCTTGTTCCTGATCGAGATCTCGATCGGCTCGCGCAGGTAGGTTTGCGCGATGCGCTTGATCTGGCTCGGCATCGTCGCCGAGAACAGCGCGATCTGGCGCGTCGGCGGGGCTTTCTTGAGGACTTCCTCGACGTCGTCGATGAAGCCCATGCGCAGCATCTCGTCCGCTTCGTCCAGGACGAGCGTGGTCAACTCGGAAAGATCGAGCGAGCCGCGGTTGAGATGGTCGATGACGCGGCCGGGCGTGCCGACCACGACGTGCACGCCGCGCTTGAGCCCGCCGAGCTGCGGGCCGTAGCTCTGGCCGCCGTAGATCGGCAGCACGTGGAAGCCGGGCATTTTCGTCGCATAGCGCTGGAACGCCTCGGCGACCTGGATCGCCAGCTCGCGCGTCGGCGCAAGCACCAGCGCCTGCGGCTTGGTTCTGGCGGGATCGAGTCGCGACAGCACCGGCAGCGCGAACGCGGCGGTCTTGCCGGTGCCGGTCTGCGCCTGTCCGAGCACGTCGCGGCCTTCGAGCAGCGGCGGGATCGTCGCGGCCTGGATCGGCGAGGGAGTTTCGTAGCCGACCTCGGCCAAGGCCGCCAGCAGCGCGTCGGAAAGGCCGAGTTCCCGGAACGGGATCGGGTTGGAAGCGGTGTCGCTGTCGGCGGTGGGCATCGGCTCGTGGCGGCCATGCCGCGGAAGGTGAGGCCGCGTAGTTTAACGCGTCGGCGTGAAGCCGGGCCTAACGCCGTCCGCACCGACCATCGGCGCGAATTGCGCCTATACTGCGCCCGCGCCGCTTGTGGCGCATCGCATCGATGAGGTTGCCTCCACTTGGCTACGTCGGAAACGCGCGACCGGACGCGCAAGGCCGGTACCCCCAAGGCCGCCAAGGCCCCCGCCAGCCGCAAGGCTGCGCCCGCCGCCAAGAAGGCGGCCGTCGCCAAGAAGGCGACACCCAGCAGGAAGTCCGCAAGCGCCGCGAAGGCCGCGCCCGCCAAGGCCGCAGCGAAGCGCCCGGCGACGAAGAAGGCCGTCACGAAGACGACGCGTTCGCGTACCAAGCCGGTTCGCACGCCGGATGCCGCCGAACGCCTGCGCACGCTCGTGCTCGGTGCGCTCGACGACCTCAAGGCGAAGGACGTGCAGGAAGTGGACGTGCGCGGCAAGAGCAGCGTCACGGACCTTCTCGTCGTCGCCAGCGGTACCTCGTCGCGGCACGTGAAGTCGATCGCCGACGAAGTCGTCAGGAAAGCCAAGCAGGCCGGGCTGCCGCCGATCGGCGTCGAGGGCCAGCGCGAGGCGGAATGGGTGCTGGTCGATCTCGGCGACATCGTCGTCCACGTGATGTTGCCGCGTGCGCGCGAGTTCTACGGCCTCGAACGGCTGTGGACCGTCGGCGACGACATGCCCGCGGCACTCGCCGGCTGATCGATCCGTCTCGCGGCGATGCGCGCTCGCCTGGTTTCCGTCGGCGAGCGCATGCCGGCCTGGGTTTCCGACGGCTTCGCCGAATACAGGAAGCGCCTCTCGCGCGACCTGCCTCTGGAACTCGTCGAGATTCCGCTTGGCGCGCGCGGCAAGGGGCGCGACCCCGCGCGCGCGATCGCCGACGAGGGGCAGGCGGTCCTCGCCGCGCTGCCGAAGGACATCCACGTCGTCGCGCTCGATGGCCGCGGCAAGCCGTGGTCGAGCGAACAGCTCGCGGAGCAGCTCGCCGGCTGGCGCATGTCCGGCCGCGATCTGGCGATCCTGATCGGAGGTCCCGACGGCCACGCCGCCGACGTGATCGCGCGTGCCGACCAGCGCTGGTCGCTCGGAACGCTGACCTTGCCTCACATGCTGGTGCGCCTCGTCGTCGCCGAGCAGCTGTATCGCGCGACATCGATCATCGCCGGGCATCCGTACCATCGCGCGTGACGCCGGCCATCGGCGCCGCGCGCGATGCTGGAATCCGCCGACCCGCCCGCCTTCCGTTTTCCCGGATCGCAGTCGTCGTCGCGGCGGCCGGCAAGCGGCGCGGGGGCTAGCCGGCCGGGTCGACGTCCTCGGGCTTCACCTTCACGGTGACGATCCTGCCGTTCTCGACGTACGTGCACGTCCAGTCATCGGCGGTACCGCCCAATGTCATCACCTGGCCGGTGATTTTCGACACGACCAGCATGCCGCCCAGGAAATCGCCCTTGTTCATGGCATCCACTCCGGTTGGGAACGGAAGGATTGTCGCCCGGCGCGAGCGCGAAATGTAGGCGCCCGCAGCGTCCGCGTGCGCGAAACCGTCCGGGCGGTGCGATTCTGCAGAGGCAGGAACCTGACTGGCGGGCGCACGACGCGGAACGCGACCGCTTGCCTGCGCCTCGAATGCTTGAGTGAATGGTGGCCGGGGACGGAATCGAACCGCCGACACGGGGATTTTCAATCCCCTGCTCTACCAACTGAGCTACCCGGCCAAACGTGTTTCGCTTCGTGCGGTCGTCGAAGCGACCACAGCGGGGCCGCGTATTAGAGCCGCGGTTCGCGCCTGCGTCAAGCTGCAATTTCGTCCCTGCACGAATTCGCCGTTGCGACGCCGGGGCGCTATCGCGCATCCGTTGCGGCGGGGCATGACTTCCAGCCTGTTGCAGGCGTGTCCTTCTTCTACTACAAATGTAGTACTACTCGTGTAGAAGGTGAGGGATGGGCAAGCGGCCGGATGTATCGCTGAGCGAATTGCAGATCGCGCTGATGCGCGTGTTGTGGCGGCGTGGCGAGGCGAGCACGGCGGATGTCGTGGCGGACCTCGCGGACGAGCGCGGCCTCAAGCACACGACCGTGGCGACCTTGCTGACGCGGCTGGAGAAGCGCGGCGTGGTCGAGCAGCGTCGCGACGGGCGGCAGTTGCTGTATCGCGCGCTGGTCGCGGAGGCGGATGTGCGGCGTTCGATGGTGGCCGATCTGCTCGGCGCCTTGTTCGCGGGCGATGCGCAGGAACTGGTCGCGCATCTGGTGCAGGAGTCGGAGATCGACGCCGGCGACCTGGCCAAGCTGAAGCGCCGCCTGGCGCGGGGAGAGCGGGATGCGAATTGAACTCGTCGCCGTTTGGCTGCTCACGTTCGCGTTGCATGCCGGCGTATTGCTGGTCGCCGCATGGATCGTCGATCGCGGCATCCTGCGCACGCGCCTGGCGTGGCGCGAACTGCTCTGGCGCACGGCCTTGTTCGGCGGCGCGCTGACGGCGTCGGCGCAGGTCCTGGTCGAGGTGCCGACTGCGACACGCATCGCCATGCCGATGATTGCCGCGCAGCCTGCGCGGACTGTCGCGACGGATGCCGCGATGCGCGAGGCGCCAGCGCCGACCGCGCCGCCAGCGATGCGACCCGTCGCCGGCGTGGAGGCTTCCGCGTTTTCCGCGCCGCGCATCCTGGGAGCCGGCCGACGCGATGCATCCGTTTCCCGGCCTTCCGCGGCGTCGATTCCGTCCTGGCAATTCCTTGTCGTGGCCGGCTGGCTGGCCGGCGCATCGCTGATGCTGGTCCGCTTCGGCATGGCATGGCTGCGGCTCGAGCGGATGCTCGCGCGCGCCGCGTCGGCGCAGCGCGCCTCGCTTGCGGTTGATGCCAGAGCGTTGGCGATCCAGGCGCGCATCGCCGTGCCGCGCGTCGCCGCGCTCGACGATCTCGCCAGCCCGCTCGCCGCATGCGGTGGGCGCATCGTGGTGCCGTGCTGGTCGCTAGAACTGCTCGATCGCGAGCAGTTGCGCGCGATGCTGGCGCACGAGACGGCGCATCTTTCGCGCCGTGATCCGGCATGGAAACTCGCGACCGCGTTCTGGTGCGCGTTGCTCTGGTTCCTGCCCTTGGCCGCGCTGGCGCGGAGGCGCCTTGACGAGGTCGCCGAACTTTCCTGCGACGCGTGGGCGGTGCTGCACCTGGGCAACGGCCGATCCCTGGCCGAATGCCTTGCCGAATGCGCGGAGCGCCGCGTCGGTTTCGACGCGGACCTCGTTCCGGCGATGGCGCATCGCGAATCGCCGTTGTTGCAACGCATCGACCACCTGATCGGGGAATCCACGATGGACATGAATCTCTCGCGCGCCAGCGCACGCGCCGCCGCCGGGCTGGGTCTCGCGCTCGCCGCCCTCGTGTTGCCCGGTTTCGGGGTATCGCGGGCGGCCGCGCCGCAACCGCCGTCGCCGCCCGCGCCGCCGGCAGCCCCGGCCGGGAACGGCGCCCGTCACGTGCACGTTTCCAGCGACATCGGCATCTTCGGCAATCGCCGCCAACACACCCTGGTCGAGATCAATGACGACCACCACGGCTACAGAGCGAAGATCGACGGTGACGTCGAATTCACCGAGCATGAGGACGACGTCGCCAGCCTCGGCCGCGGAAGCAATGCGAGCTTCAGCGAAACCGTGGACGGCACGACGCGGCGCATCGACTATGCCGACGACGCGGGCAGGTTGGGGCGGCGCTACTTCGTCGACGGCAGCGAGCGGCCGCTCGACGCGGCGGCGCGCGCCTGGATCGCAGGCGTGCTTCCCGCGCTGATTCGCGAGACCGCGTTGAACGCCAAGCAGCGCGTGCAGCGCCTGCACGCCGGCGGCGGCGCGAACGCGGTATTCGACGAGATCGCGCGCATCAAGTCCGACTACGCGCGCGGTGTCTACCTGAAGGAGCTCATGGCGACGGTGAAGCTTTCGCCTGCCGAGGTCACGCGTGCGCTGGCCCTGGTCGACGGCATCGATTCCGACCACGAAAAGCGCAACGTGCTTTCCGCGCTGGCGGCGGCCGAGCCGCTCGACGCCGCACAGCAGAAACAGGTCATGCAGCAGGCGGCGAAGATCGATTCGGACTACGAGCGCGCGGAACTGCTCGTCGGGCTGTTGCCGAAGCTCGTGCCGGATGCTCCCGTGCGCTCGGCGTGGCTCGACGCGGCATCCGGCATCGGCTCCGACTACGAGCATCGCCGCGTGCTGTCCGCGCTGCTCGACGCGGGACCGGTCGACGACGCCACCCTGGCGGAGATCATCGCCAACGCGAAGTCGATCGGTTCCGACTACGAGCGGCGCGAGTTGCTGGCCGGCGCGATGCGCCGGATTGGCGACGCGGAACGCGTCGCGCCGGCGTATGCCGAGGCGATCTCGGGCATCGGTTCGGACTACGAACGCCGCGAGGCATTGCTGGCGCTGATCGCCGCGCCGCGTTTCGGTGCCGCCGGGACGCGCGCGGTGCTCGACGCGGCGGAACAGATCGGTTCGGACCACGAATGCCGCGAGGTGCTGGTCGCGCTCGCGCGGGTGATGCCGGACGACGCCGGCCTGATCGCGCGCTATCGCGGTGTCGCGCGGCGGCTTTCCGACACCGAGCGCGGCGCGGCGGAGCGTGCGCTGGACCGGTTCGCGAGCTGAGGCGCGCAGGCCGGCGGCGGCGGGTTTCCGTGCGACGTGAACGATCGCGAAATCCCGCTCGCACCCGGTAGCAACTTTGCGCGCCGGCCAAGCGTCACATCCGGCGCCGTTGCATCTGGAGAGCGCCATGACCGGGGCGTCGGGCCGGTGGAAGACTGCCATGAAAAGCATCGTTGCAACCGTGTTTTCAACCCTGCTCGGAAGCGTCGCGTTGACCGCCTCGGCGGCGTCCGTCGAGGGCGCGCGCGACATTCATTCGTACCAGCAGGCGGCCGGCGACAGCGTGTCGCGGATGCCCGCGACGCTGGTGGACTGGCAGGCGCTCGACGGCCAGTCGCTGACCGTCTGGACCGCCAACGACAAGCCGTGGCTGGTCAAGGTCGACTCCTCGTGCGCCGGCCTGACGTCCGCGGACAGCGTCGCGCTGACGTCACGCGACGGCGAGGTCGCGGTCGGCACCGACTATGTCGAGCTGGGCAGCACGCACTGCAAGATCGCGTCGATCCAGCCGATCGACTATTCGAAGGTGGTTGCCAGGCACGCGATGATGGCGCGTCACATGTACCACAAGCCGGCAATGGCCGACCGGACGACCAGTTGAGGCCCGACGAAGCGCGAACCGGCGCCGTGCGAAGCCCGCATCGGAGGCCCGGCGGCATGGCCGCCGGGCGGTGCGTCGATGTAGCTTCGTGGAGCGTCCTGTCGACACCGCCTGGAGGAGCCGCGCCATGAACCGCCTGACGATCGCCGCATTGTTGCTCGCCTGCGCCGCAGGCGTCGCGCACGCGGACACGCGCGAGACGCAACGCATGCACCTCGACGAATACGCGCCCTACCTGCAGGCGCCGGTCGACGAGTTCCCGTTCTGGTCGTTGTACAAGTGGCAGTTGGTCGCGCCGGACAAGGTCGTCGTGTGGTCGACGATCAATGACGCATATCTCGTCACCGTCGCCGAGCCGTGCGCGGGGCTCGAATGGGCGCGCGACATCGGCGTCATCTCGCAGCAGCCGCATCGGATCAGCCGGCGCTTCGACTACGTCACGTTCGGGCGCGAACGCTGTCACATCGAGGAGATTCGCCCGATCGACAGCGCGCGCATGCGGCAGGATCGACGCGCGGCCGGCCAGTGAGCCGGTGCCGGATCAGGCGTCCGGCGCGACGTAACCCGCCGGTTTTTCGGAACCGTCGCCGAAGAAGTACTTTTCCATTTCGGCGCTGATGAAGCCGCGCGTCTTCGCGTCGAGCGGGTTCAGCCGGTTCTCGTTGATCAACATGGTCTGGTGCGCGAGCCAGCCCGCCCATGCTTCCTTCGAGACGTGCTCGTAGATGCGCCGGCCGAGTTCGCCCGGCCAGGGCGCGAAGGCCAGGCCTTCGGCGTCGCGTTGCAGCTTCACGCAATGAACGGTGCGCGTCATTTGGTTTTCTCCAGCGTTTCGAGCAGTTTCCGTACCGGTGCCGGCAGACCCAGCGCCGACCATTGCGCGCGCAGGTACCAGCCGTGGTCGGGATCATCGGCGATGCGCGATCCGCGCACGGCGCCATCGAACAGCAGTGGCATGACGTTCAACCGGTAGTGGCTGAACGTGTGGACGAAGCGGCCGAGCTCCACTGGCGCCCCGCAGCTCGCCGCGTACCTATCGCGCAGCCGCGCCGCGGCGGTCGTCGTGTCGTCCACTTCGGGCAAGCTCCACAGGCGCGCCCATACGCCCGTCGGCGGCCGCCGTTCGAGCAGGATGCGCCCGGAGCCATCGCGCACGATCAGCATCGTCGTCGCGCGCTCGGGCGATGCGCGGCGCGGCTTCGCTTCCGGCAGCGCGGCGGTCAATCCCTCGCGCAACGCGACGCAGCCGTCGGCGACCGGGCAGCGCGTGCAATGCGGACGCGAGCGCGTGCACAAGGTCGCGCCGAGATCCATGATCGCCTGCGTGTAATCGGCCACGCGCCTGCCGGGCGTGTGCGTGTCGGCGTATTGCCACAGCAGGCGCTGCGTGGCGGTGCCGCCGGGCCAGCCGTGCACGCCGTGCCAGCGCGCGAGCACGCGGCGCACGTTGCCGTCGAGGATCGCATGGCGCTCGCCGAACGCCTGCGCGAGGATCGCCGCGGCGGTCGAGCGGCCGATGCCGGGCAGCGCGGACAGCGCTTCGATGTCGCGGGGCAGGTCGCCTGCGTGCTCGCCGATGCAGATCTGCGCCGTGCGCTGCAGGTTGCGCGCGCGGCTGTAGTAGCCGAGCCCGGACCACAGCGCGAGCACGCGATCCTGCGGCGCGGACGCGAGCGCGGCGAGCGTCGGCAACGCGTCGACGAAGCGCTCGAAGTACGGGATCACCGTGCGTACCTGCGTCTGCTGCAGCATCACCTCGCTGAGCCAGACGCGATACGGCGTGCGCTCGCGCTGCCACGGCAAGTCCTTGCGGCCGTGCAAGTCGAACCAGGCGAGCAGGGCGGATGCGAAGGCATCCGTCGACGACGTTCGCGATACGTGCGCGTTCATCGCGGTTTCCGCGCGTTTCCGCCAGCGTCGCCGTCGCGCGCCTCGATCCTCACGCCATCGAGCCGCGTGTCGCCGATCTGCACGGTCGTCGCGCTGGCCTCTCCCGCGAGCGGCGGCAAAAACGGCGCATCCGGTTTCGCGCCGATCCGCGCGAGCCATCCGGCGAGATCGCCGCTGTTGGCGAAATCCGCATCCAGGCCTTCGGCGAGCGGCTTCCCGGCCGACAGGATCGTGCCGTCGCGGACGCGCAGCGCGAAGCGCACGTCCGGCGCCGGGCCGGATGGCGGCAGCGAAGCACGCCACTGCGCGAACGCATCGAGATCGAATACGGGGCGTGCCAGTTCGATGCGTTCGATATCGCGGCGATCGGACCATAGGCTGTGCCACGGCATCACCGCCTGCAGCGAATCCGCCTGGAGGAAGGCGTGCGCCGAGCCGGAGGCCGCGAGCGTGGGGCGGGGGAGTTGCAGATGCAGTTTCGGCACGAAGCCGAACCGCGCGACGCCGCCGGTGCCGAGGTCGGCGCCGAGCTGGTTGCGCACTTGTTCGACCAGCATCGCGGTCAGTTTCTCCGGCTGCAGGTAGTGCTGCAGCAGCGCCGCGCCGATGCCGCCGAGCAGGAGCAACGCGAGCAGGACGACCGGCCAGCGTCGCCGCCGCGGACGCGTGGTGCCCGCTTCAGGCATTGCCGCCCAAGGCTTCCGGCAACAGGCCGTCGACGAAGGCGGCGGCATCGAACACGCGCAGGTCCGCGGCGCTTTCGCCCAGGCCGACGTAGCGGATCGGCAGGCCGAACTCGCGCGCGAGCGCGAACACGACGCCGCCCTTCGCGGTGCCGTCGAGCTTGGTCACGACCAGGCCGGTGACGCCGATCGCGTCGCGGAACTGGCGCACCTGGCTGATAGCGTTTTGGCCGGTGGTGCCGTCGATGACCAATAGCGCCTCGTGCGGCGCGTCCGCGTCGAGCTTGCCGAGCACGCGGCGGATCTTGGCGAGTTCGTCCATCAGGCCGGACTGCGTGTGCAGGCGGCCGGCGGTGTCGGCGATCAGCACGTCGGTGCCGCGCGAGCGCGCGGTCTGCAGCGCATCGAAGATCACGCTGGCCGAATCGGCGCCGGAACCCTGCGCGATCACCGGCACGCCGTTGCGCGCGCCCCAGGTCTGCAACTGCTCGACCGCGGCGGCGCGGAACGTGTCGCCGGCGGCGAGCAGCACCGAGCGGCCCTCGCCGCGGAAGCGGTGCGCGAGCTTGCCGATCGTGGTGGTCTTGCCGACGCCGTTGACGCCGACCGCCAGCAACACGAACGGCTTGCGTCCGTCCACGTCGAGTGGTTTCTCGACCGGCTCCAATTGCGCGACCAGTTCCGCGCGCAGCGACGCCAGCAGCGCGTTCGCGTCGGCGAATTCGCGCCGGCCGACACGCACGCGCAGGCGCTCGACGAGTTCGGTCGCGGCGGTGACGCCGACGTCGGCGGTAATCAGGCAGGTTTCGAGTTCGTCGAGAAACGCATCGTCGAGCGGCGGATTGCGCTTGAACAGCGACGACAGGCCGCGCGCGAAGCCGCTGCCCGACAGGCGCTCGCGCCACGAGCGCCGGCCCGGCCCGGCGGGCGCCGCGGCGATGTCGGGCGTGGACGCGGGTTGTGCCGGCTGGGCCGCCTCGGCCTCGACGGCGAGTTCGGCGGCGATCGGCGCCTCGATCGACGCTTCGACCGCCGGCGCGTCGATCGGCAGCGCCGGAGCGGCATCCGGGCGAGGTTCATCGACCGGCGGTTTCTTCTTCCAGAACTTCAGCATTGCGGACGAATTCGGCGAGAATGCGGGCCGTGCATGCTACCACCCGGCCCGCAACGCCAAGCCAACCGATGCGCCAGTCAAACACGAAAACCGGTGGCGGCACGGTACGCATCGTCGCCGGCAGCCTGCGCGGCTCGCGGCTCGTCGTGCCAGATGCGGACGGGTTGCGGCCGACGCCCGATCGCGTGCGGGAGACGGTATTCAACTGGTTGGCGCCGGTGATCGCCGGCGTGCGCTGCCTCGACCTGTACGCCGGCACCGGCGCGCTCGGCATCGAGGCGCTGTCGCGCGGCGCGCGCGAGTGCGTGTTCGTCGAACGCGACCGCGCGTTGTGCCAGCGGCTCGAGGGCAATCTCGCGCGCCTGCGCGTCGCCGATGCGCGCGTGGTCAACGCGGTGGCGGCGGATTTCCTCGCCGCGCCGGATGCGCCGTTCGGACTGGCGTTCCTCGATCCGCCGTTCGGCGCCGACCTGTGGGCGGAGAGCGCGCGGCAACTGGAACAGGGCGGCTGGCTGGCGCCGGGCGCCTGGGTGCATGTGGAGGCGCCCGCGGAAGCGGCGTTCGAGTTGCCGCCCGGCTGGAACCTGCATCGCGAAGGCCGCGCCGGCGCCGTGCGCTATGCGCTGTATCGCCGCCTCGCGTAAGCTAAGGCAACGCCGAACAAGCCGTCGTCCCTGCGAGGTCCGGGATCCGTCTTGATCCCGGCGCTTTTGTTTCCAGAAGCAAAATGGATTCGGCTTGACCCGCTCCGCTGTCGAAAGGCGCCTCGTCGGAATGACGGCGAAGGCGACTTCCGCAGCGTTGCATTGAACCTCTTCCGCCAAGGGACCGATCGGCATGGCCACATCGCAGCAGCGCGCGCGCATCGCGGTCTATCCGGGCACGTTCGATCCGATCACGAACGGCCACATCGATCTCGCCAGTCGCGCGTCGCCGTTGTTCGACCGCGTCATCGTCGCGATCGCCGACAGCGCCAGCAAGGGGCCGACGTTCTCGCTCGACGAGCGCATCGCGCTCGCGCGCACCGCGCTGGCCGGCCTGGGCAACGTCGAGGTGGTCGGATTCGCCGCGTTGCTGGCCGATTTCGTCGAGGAAATCGGCGCGGGCGTGATCCTGCGCGGCCTGCGCGCCGTGTCGGATTTCGAGTACGAATTCCAGCTCGCCAGCATGAACCGCCACCTGATCCCCGCGGCGGAAACCCTGTTCCTGACGCCGGCCGAGCAATACAGTTTCATTTCGTCCTCGCTGGTGCGCGAGATCGCGCGCCTCGGCGGCGACGTTTCCGGGTTCGTGCATCCGGCCGTGCAGCAGGCGCTGCGAACGCATTATCTGAAGTCAACCAAGAGGTAGAACGTCATGCGCAAGATCCTTCCCGTCATCGCACTCGCCTGCGCCGCGGCCGTTTCGCTCGGTGCGTGCAGCCAGACCGAGCAGGCGCCGCCGCCGGCAGCCGCCGAGCAGGCGCCGGCGGTCGTGGCGAAGCCGTCCAACCCGACCGACAAGAACGCATGGAAGCAGTACCTGGTCAGCGTCGTCACCGCGAACATGCAGGGCGTCAAGACCAACCATCCGTACATGTACTTCGTGCCGGGCGGCGACGACGACGCGGTGAAGGCCGACCGCGACAACCAGCTCGAGAACGTCAAGACCGTCGTCGCGCGCGGCGTGCTGCCGGGCAACATGATGGCGTTCGGCGGTCCGGATTCGAAGATCACCTCGCAACTGATCGTCGACGCGTTCAAGGACGTCGGCGCGGGTTCGTTCAAGGACGTCGTCGTGCTGTTCATCGGCGACGCCGCCGATGCCGACACCGTGAAGCAGGCTCTGGCCGCTTCCAGCGCGGACGTGCGCTTCGTCGAGGCGAAGTAAGGGATCGGGGATCGGGAACGGGGAATCTCGAGGCGATCGTCTTCGGGCTTTTCCGGTTCCCGCTCCCGGCTTTTCCGCCATGTCGCTGAAAATCACCGAACAGTGCATCAACTGCGACGTCTGCGATCCGGTCTGCCCGAACAAGGCGATTTCGCTCGGACCCGAGATCTACGAGATCGCGCCGGACCGCTGCACCGAGTGCGTCGGCCACTACGACGTGCCGCAATGCGTCGAGGTGTGCCCGGTCGAATGCATCATCCTCGATCCGGCGCACGCCGAATCGCGCGGGCAGTTGCTCGCCAAGTACGAAACCCTGATCCACGAGGAAAAGCCATGACGTCCGTGCGCCGCACGCTCGCGACCGCGGTCGCATCCATCGTCGTCGCCGTCGCGTTCGATGCGCAGGCGGCCGATGCGCCGCACAAGGCCGCGATCGCGAGCGCGCACACCTTGGCGACGCAGGCCGGGTTCGAGGTACTGGCCGAAGGCGGCAACGCGTTCGATGCGGCGGTCGCGGTCGCGGCCGCGCTGTCGGTGGTCGAGCCGCAGAGTTCGGGCATCGGCGGGGGCGGGCTGTTCCTGCTGCATCGCGCGTCGGACGGCAAGCAGGTCATG
>Ga0153956_1000453_pt1 | contig 47385 bp, 43 predicted proteins | sample TSFL040MetaG_FD_104704 | JGI IMG/M metagenome (GOLD analysis project Ga0153956, IMG submission 104704) | Attine ant fungus gardens microbial communities from Florida, USA - TSFL040 MetaG | ecosystem: Host-associated > Fungi > Mycelium > Unclassified | place: USA: Florida, Wekiwa Springs... | reverse complement strand
ACGCCGAACTCTTTGAGGACGGCCTTAGCTTGATGCTCGTGAATGTTCATGAAACCGGTCTTGTAATGTTGCTGATACAGCAAAAACATGCAGGACGGATCATCGCGCCCGTCCTTTGAACGGGGGCTTTATAGAGAGGCGCGCGCCTGTGTGCAACCGCTCACACACATAAATTTGATGAATCGCGCCATTTTGGTTTCACAAGGTTTCCCCTTTCGTAACAGGAATGTTACCGCTAACGCAAAGCGGGAAAAGACGACAGCGTTGTCAGGATGCGGTCATCGCACCGCAGAACCGTATACGATTTTCGATCATCCAAACACCATCTGCCACATCAGGCGGCCCGGCAGGAAAGTGAACAATCCGGCAATGAGCAGGGCACCAGTATAGAGGCGCGTGGCGTATTTTTTATGGGCCTTGATATCCTTTTTGCGCGCCGCATAGACGATCATCGGCGCCGCGATCAGGGTGGCCCCGGACAGGATATGGATGAAGCTGAAACTGCCGTGATTGATGATCCTGATGAAGAAGGACGACCCCGCCACCACCACCATGAAGATAATCCAGGTCCAGCCGAGGATACGGTGCATGCCCGTGCCCTTGGGACCGAAAATCTGCACCGCGCCGATAACGAAGGCCGCCAGCGCCGCCAGCAGGTGAATCTGGATCACCGGTGACACCTGGCCGATCAGGGCGATATTCGGCAGATGCGGATGGGCGTAATGGTCGAGCAGCGTCATAAGGCTTCCTTGAAATAGGATGGCTTTTAAAAATCGGATGCCCCATAAGACAGCGATCTTGTCTGGATGCCCGGCCCCATGCGTGAAACGCCCGACCTAATTCGTGAAACGCCGCCCCGCGCCACTGGCGCTTCGTCAGTGACACGGCTCATACTGGCCGTGATCGGCCCGCACTGGCTGCGCACCTACGCCATCGCACTCGGCATGGCGTTCCTGCTCACCTTCACCGCCGCCAACGGCACGCAGGATGTCCCGCTGCTGGTCCGCTTCCCCTACTGGCTGATTCTCATGGTGTGCGGCACGCTGATCGCGCAAGTGACCGGCCGCGCGCTCGACCGCTACGCCAGCCTCAATCTGTGGCAGACCGTCACAGCCATGATCGCCATCACCACGCCGCTGATCTGCGTCATGGTCTGGCTGGTGACGGCGGGCTTCAACAGCGACCACAGGCTTGAGCCGGCCCGCCTGCTCCATCTGCTCGGCCCCGTTCTGGTGATTACGGTCGCCATGGCGGTGCTGCATGTCCTGATCAGCGGTACGCCGGCGCAAAGCCACGCCTTCACGGCGGATGTGAAGACCGAGCCGGGCGCCGCTTTCCGCGAACGCCTGCCGTTCAAATTCCGCCATGCCGAAATTCATGCCCTGCAAGCCGAGGACCACTATCTGCGTGTCCACACCTCAACCGGCGATACCTTGATCCTGATGCGGCTTTACGACGCCATCCGCGAACTGGACGGCATCGAGGGGTCGCAGACGCACCGCTCATGGTGGGTGGCCAGGGCCGCCGTTACCGACACGATCCGCGCGAATGGCCGCATTACCCTGGTGCTGACAGGCGGGCTAACCGCGCCCGTCAGCCGAAGCTTCCAGAAAGCCCTGAAAAAGGATGGCTGGCTGTAGGCCCTATTTCTTCTGCAATTCCGCCTTGAAGGCGTCGAGGCTCAGGGGGCGACCGAGGAAATCCTGGATCAGCGCATTGGCATCTTCCGAGCCGCCCGGTTCCAGCACCAGCTTGCGGTAGCGCAGGGCGGTGTCCTTGTCGCGGATGCCGTCGGTCTCGAAGCGGGTGAAGAGATCGAGTGCGATCGCCTTGGACCAGACATAGGTATAGTAGATCGCCGAATAGCCATCCAGATGCCCGAAGCTGGCATAGGGATGCGTCCCCGGCACCGGCGGATAAAGGGCATAGCGGCTGAGTTGGGCGTCGAATTGGGTGCTGAGGTCGAAATCGGGCTTGCGGTTATAGAAGTTGAGCGAAATCGCCGAATAGGCCAGTTGAGTCTTCCACATGCCGGGTTCGCCGAAGTGGCGGCCGGCATTCATCTTCTGCACAAGTCTTTCGGGGATCGGCTCGCCCTTGTCGTTCGAGGCGAAGCCTTTCAGCGTATCGTAATTCCAGGTCCATTCTTCGAGAAGCTGCGACGGCGCCTCAATGAAGTCCCATTGCAGATTGCCCATGGATTGCACGCCATACTGGGTATGGCCGGAATACATGGCGTGCAGCAGGTGGCCGAACTCATGCAGGAAGGTGGTCACATCGTCATGGTCCATAGGCCCTGATGCCGGGAAATTGCAGATCAGCGCGCCGACCGGAATCTGGCGGCCTTCGATGCCGGTCCGGATCGGGAACTGGGCGGCGTGATTATACTTGCCGTCGCGCGGACTCATATCGAGATAGAAACGCCCCACCAGCTTATTGTTGTCATAAAGCTCCCATGCCGTGACCGACGGATCCCACACCGGTGTGTTCCACGGGCGGATATCGGCGTTGAACAGATCGCCGACCAGCTTGAAAATACCCATGCGCGCCTTGTCGAGCGTGAAGTACTGGCGCACCTCGGCGGAATCGACATCGTATTTTTCCTTGCGCAGCCGGTTCTCGAAATAGCTGCGGTCCCAGCGCTGGAGATCGGTGATCGTCGGGTCAATGGTTTTGGCGAAGGCCAGCAGTTCGGCATAGTCGGCGTCCGCGCCCGGTTTGGCGGCAACGTTGACGTCATCGAGGAACTGCGCGGCGCGCTGCGGATTGCCGATCATCTTGTCGGAGGTGACGAGCGTGGCGTAATCGGGATAGCCCAGCACCCGCGCCAGTTCATAGCGCTTTTCCAGCAGGGTTTTCAGCACGGTTTCATTGGCCGGCCAGCCACGGTTGTTGAAGGCGGAACTGACCTTGCGGCGCGTTTCGCGGATATCGGCATAATCGAGAACCGGGAAGATATCGGGATAGGCGAAGGTCAGGTGGACCAACCCGTCCGCGCCCGGCTTGTGGGCGTCGATATAGTCCTGCGGCAGGCCCTTCAGTTCCTCCGGCGTCAGGGGAATATCGCCCATGTCGTCGCGGATGTTCTCGGCGAATTTCAAGCCGGTTTCGGTGATCTCCTTCTGGAGCTGCGTCACCTTCGCCCGCGTCGCCTCGTCCTTGTCGACGCCGGACAGCCGGTAATTGGTCAGCATCTTGTCCAGGGTAAAGCCGGTCTTCTTATCCAGCCCCTGAGTCGGGATGGCGGCCAGGCGGTCATAAATCGGGCGGGATAAAGACACCTTCGTGCCGAGATCGGACAGCTTCGGTATACAGGCCTGCGCCGCATCGCGCACCGGCTTGAGCGGGCTGGTTTCGGAAATCAGATACATTTCGCTGCCGCCATCGGACAGGATCAGCGACAGGGTATCGAAGGCCGTGAAATCCCCGGCGATGGTCGCCGGTCCGGTACGGGCCTCAAGCGCCGCCTCGGCCTTCGCCGCCAGAGCCAGGGTTGTGTCGCAGCGCGCGCTGACCGCTTCCGGCGCAGTCAGGTTCAGCGGCAGGGGCTTGAGATACGCCGTGACCTCCTGATCCAGCGCGGTCGGCGCGGCGAGGACGTGCAGAGGCAGGGCAGCGCCGGCCAGCAGCGCGGCGGCGAAGGTCAGGCGAATGAATGACATAAAAGACCCCTATGGCGTGAACAGAGGCAAAGTCTTAACGCACACCCGTAACCGCCGCAACCAATCAGTGTTGGGTCATCCGCACCATCGACCAGTCATAACCCAGTTCACGGGTGCGCGCCTCGATGGTATTGCGCGTCAGTTCATCCGGCTGCGCGGTACGGCTGAGCAGCCACAGATAGCGCCCGGAAGGCTCACCGACGATCGACCATGAATAATCCTCGGCATGATCGAGCACCCAATAATCACCGACATAGAAGGGACCGAAGAAAGACACCTTAAGCTTGGCGTTATCGCTGCCCGGCAGCACACGCGCCCGGCCATGCGCCGTCTTCACCGGCCCGGACAAGCTGCCCTTGCGGGCCGAATTGACGACATCGACCTCGCCGTCGTCGCGTTTGCGGTATTCGGCGGTGACGCCTTCGCAATCCTTTTCGAAACGGTTTTCATAACGTCCGATTTCGTACCACAGGCCGAGATAGCGATTGAGATCGACATGTTTGACGGGCTGGGGCACGGCCCGGTTGCCTACCCGCCCGGTCTTCATCAGGCCGGCGCAGGCGGTCAGCGCCAGGGCGGCGCCTCCCGCCACGGCCAAAGGAAAAATCAGGCGGGTGGGCTTCATAACAGTCTCCGGGTTACGCAGGCCGTAACAAAGTCCGGTTTTCGTTATAAATATTCAATGCGGAGCTAGGCCGCCTTTTCCGGCAGGGTAAAGCTGAACACGCTGCCCTCGCCCGGCTTCGAGCTTACACTGATATCGCCGCCGCACAGCCGCACGAACTTGCGGCAGGTCGAAAGGCCGATGCCCGTGCCGATATAATCGTCGAAACTGTGCAGGCGCTGGAAGACCTGGAATATGCGCTCGTGGAATACCGGGTCGATGCCGATGCCGTTATCCGCCACATCAAAGCGCCAAAATACTTTCTCGGCCTTGCCGTCCTTGCGCGCGGATACGGTGATTTCCGGCGTCCGGCTGCCATCCTGAAACTTGAGCGCATTGCCGATCAGATTTTGCAGCAAAACCCGCATCAGGGTGGGGCTGGTCTTGATGACCGGCAGGCCGGCGGAGGTCACGAGAGCCTGCTTTTCCGCGATGACGTCGGCGAAGTCGGGCATGAGGCCATCGAAAACCTTCTGGCAATCCACCGTTTCCAGTTTCACCTCTTCGCGGCCGATACGCGAAAAGCCGAGAATGTCGCGGATCATCGTCTGTACACGGACGGCGTTGTCGCGGATATATTCCGCATAGCCCAGGGCGGTTTCGTCAAGCTGCCCCGCCACGCCTTCGGCCAGCAGGCCAGCATAGGCGTTCATCATACGCACTGGCTCCTGCATGTCATGCGAGCAGACATAGGCGAAACGCTCCAGTTCCTCGTTCGACTGGCGCAGGTTGGCGTTCAGTTGCAGGATCTGCTGACGCTGGGCGTAAAGGTCGAGATAGACCTTGACCTTGCTTTTCAGGATATCGGAATTGATCGGCTTGAAGATGTAATCGACCGCGCCGATTTCGGCCGCCTCGGTGGCGAAATGATCTTCCTTGCTGATGGCGGTGACGAAGATGATCGGTACATTCTGCATCGATGGCCGCGTCTTCATCAGGCGGGCCGTCTCGAAACCGTCCATGACCGGCATCTGGACATCAAGCAGGACGATGGCGAAGTCTTCCTTCAACACCAGGTCCAGCGCCTTTTCGCCGGAATCGACCGTGGCGATGGCGGCGCCGAGCGGTTTCAGCAGGGCTTCGGTGGCAAGCAGGTTTTCCCAGCGGTCATCGACAATGAGTATTTTGGGGAGGATTTCGGGCACAGTCACGCCAAAGCCGTCCTGGGCGTCGCCGCGAAGGGTGTTCATTGCGCGCATATGCTCTCTCATTCAGGTGCCCGCAGACTAGGCCGCCACTTCCCGGCGGTGAAATCACATTTTGGTTTTCACGCCGCAAGGGACTGATCCGGGCCGTGAGCCTGCATGGCCTCCGGGTGCATTAAGCGAACAGGGCGTCGATATCCGCCTGGTTCGTTTCCGGGCCATCGAGCGCCGGGCCGTTGAGCAGCAGGTTGCGGGCACGGATTTCGGCGGCTGTCAGTTCGGCGGCGGCCACCTCCTCACCCAGGCCCACAACCGCCGCCAGGTCGGCAACCCGTGCCTCGATCTGATTCAGCAGCCGGATAATCTTGGAAATGCGCTGGCCGGTAATGTCCTGGAAAGCGCAGGCCTCGAACATCTTCATCACCTCGCCGGTGATGAGTCCCGCCAGTTGCGGATCGGCGGGGTCCAGCGCCATCACCGTTTCCGCCGCCGTCATGATGGTGTTGGTGGCGCTCTCGGTATCCTGCGTAATAGCCGCCAGTTCCGCGCCGGCGTTCGAGAAGGCCCCATTGGGATTCAGGTCGCTGATCTCCGCCCGCGCCTGGGCGATGGAATCGGCGATTGCCTGAAAATCCTGCGACCGGCGCGTATCGAGCTTCATGTAGAAACTGTGCAGCAGGCCGACCAGGGTTTCGGAATGCTGCATCAGGTCCATCAGGCGGGACAGATCGCCCTCCAGGCCGGATGGATTGAACGGGATCGGAGTGGACATGGAAGCAGGCTTTATTGCGCAACCGCCACAGCGTCAAGATATTCGCCATTGGCCCAATAGGCATCGACATCGCCGCAGACCTGCTTGACGTCATCGAAATAGAATGGCTTGGGCAGCAGGAAATTGACACGGGCGCGGCGGGCTTTGTTGAGCGCAGTGGCTCCGGCATCGGGATTGTTGATCTGCCCGGCCGTCATGATGGCGATCGGCACATGCGGCGCATGATCGCGGTATATATCGAGATCGTCGAGCGTGTTGTGGCTCTCGACGAAGACATCGAGCACCAGCAGATCGAATCTTTGCGCGCCAAGCCGGGTCAGCGCTTCCGACATATCGGTGACGCAGATCGCTTCATAGCCGGCGCGCTGGAACATCTTGCTGATGATGATCGCCTGGGTACGGCTATCCTCCAGTATCAGCACCTGTCTTGCCATAACTCGCCCCTTGTACGCTTACGTCAGACTATTAGAGCGTGTAAAAGCCTAACATATGGTTATGGCTGCGTATAACATCATACAAAAAAGCGGCCCCTTTCGGAACCGCCTTTTCTTTATGCGCGTTTGGCCTCCTGCGCGGCCTGTATGGCCAGTATCTCATTCGGCATGACTTCGACAAAGGCCTTCAGGCTGTTGTCCCAGTCATCGAGAATGGCCTGGGCGCGCGGCGACAGGGTTTTCTCCAGATGGGCCGTGATCAGGTCTTTCAGGCGGGCCACGTTTTCATCGGGCACCGGACGCAGCGTAATGCCTTCCGGATTGATGTACTGCGCGAAGGTCTGGTCCGGATCGTAGATATAGGCCACGCCGCCGGTCATGCCCGCACCGAAATTGGCCCCGGCTCGGCCCAGGATGACGACCTCGCCGCCGGTCATGTATTCGCAGCCATGCGCGCCGACGCCTTCGACCACGGTAGTCGCGCCGGAATTACGCACCGCGAAGCGCTCGCCCGCCGTACCGGCGATATAGAGCTGGCCGGAGGTCGCGCCGTACAGGATCGTGTTCCCGGCCAGGGCCTGGTTTTCCTGCCAGACCTTCGGGCGGATGACGATGGTGGCACCGGAAAGCCCCTTGCCGACATAGTCATTGGCCTCGCCGATCAGGTTGATCGTCAGGCCCTTGACCGCGAAGGCGCCGAGCGACTGGCCGACCGAACCGAGCAGTTCGAGCTTGAGGTGACCCTCGTCGAGCATGTTGCCGTAGGTGCTGACGATATGGGACGAGGTGCGGGTGCCGACGGCGCGCATGGTGTTGCGCACATCGTAGGTCAGTTGCATCTTTTCCTTGCGTTCCAGCATGTAGGCGGCGTCACGCACGATCTGGGCGTCCAGCGTATCGGCGACGGCGTTGATCTCGTTATAGCGCGTAATGGTGGCGCCGGGATCGAGATCGACGCGGACCAGCAGCGGGTTCAGGTCGAGATCGTCGAGGTGGACCCCGCCGCGCGACACCTGCTGGAGCAGGTCGGTGCGGCCGGTGGCTTCGCCGAGTGAACGCAGGCCGAGCGAGGCCAGGATCTCACGCACTTCGCGGGCGATGAAGGTGAACAGGTTGATCACCTTGTCCGGCGTGCCGGTGAACTTGGCGCGCAGGCGTTCATCCTGGACGCAGACCCCGACCGGGCAGGTGTTCGACTGGCACTGGCGCACCATCAGGCAGCCCATGGCGATCAGCGAGGTGGTGCCGATGCCGAACTCGTCGGCGCCAAGCATGGCGGCGATGACGATATCGCGGCCGGTGCGCAGGCCCCCGTCGGCGCGCAGGCGGATCTGGCCGCGCAGGTTATTGAGCGTCAGCACCTGATGCGCTTCCGACAGGCCGAGTTCAAACGGCAGGCCAGCGAACTTGACCGAGGTCAAGGGCGAGGCGCCGGTGCCGCCGACATTGCCGGAGACGAGGATGGCGTCGGCCTTGGCTTTCGCCACGCCAGCGGCCACCGCGCCGATGCCCGATTGCGACACCAGCTTGACGGTGACGCGGGCGCGCGGATTGATCTGCTTCAGATCATAGATGAGTTGGGCCAGGTCCTCGATCGAGTAAATATCGTGGTGCGGCGGCGGCGAGATCAGGCCCACGCCCGGCGTCGAGTGACGCATCTTGGCGATGAATTCCGTCACCTTGAAGCCGGGCAATTGCCCGCCCTCACCTGGCTTGGCCCCTTGCGCCACCTTGATCTCGATTTCGCGGCACTGGTTGAGATATTCCGCCGTGACGCCGAAGCGGCCCGAAGCGATCTGCTTGATCTGCGAATTCGGATTGTCGCCGTTCGGACGGCGGTGGTAGCGTTCGGGATCTTCCCCGCCTTCACCGGACACCGAACGCGCACCGATACGGTTCATGGCGATGTTCAGCGTCTCGTGCGCTTCGGGGCTAAGCGCGCCGAGCGACATGCCGGGCGTGACGAAGCGCTTGCGAATTTCGTTGACCGATTCCACCTCCTCGATAGCGATCGGCGCGGCCTTCGATTCCCAGGCGAGCAGGTCGCGCGGGCTGGTCGGGGCCGTCTTCGACATTTCGGCGACCAGGCCGGAATATTTCTTGAAGACCTCGTAATCGTCGCGCGTCGTGGCGTCCTGCAACAGGTGGATCAGCTTGGGCTGGTAATAGTGCGTCTCGCCGGCGGCACGCAGCTTGTAGAAGCCGCCGATAGCGGTGACCGGCTTCTTCGACCAGGCGTTGAGATGCAACCTCGTCAGCTTCTGCTCGATGCCGGACAGGCCGATGCCGGAAATGCGCGAGGTCACGCCGGGGAAGTATTCCGCCACCAGGGCACGCGACAGGCCGAGCGCCTCGAATTCATAACCGCCGCGATAGGAGGAGATGACCGAGATGCCCTTCTTGGCCAAGATCTTCATCAGGCCGGCCTCGATGGCCTTCTTGTAGTTCGAAAAGGCCTTGTGCTCGTTGTAGCCTTCATAACGCCCCTGCGCGAGACGTTCCTGGAGGATTTCCAGCGCCAGGTAGGGGTTGATCGCCGTAGCGCCGACCCCGACCAGAACCGCGAAGGTGTGCGGATCCATGGCTTCCGAGGTGCGGACGATGATCGAAACGAAGGAACGCAAGCCTTTCTGTACCAGCCGCGAATGGACGGCGGCGGCGGCCAGGATCATCGGCACGCCCATCAGGTCGGCATTGAGATTCTCATCGCTGAGGACGATCATGCTGGCCTTGTCCTCGCTGACAGCCTTGACGGCTTCGTCACGCAGGCGTTCCAGAGCAGCTTTCAGACCGGCGCCGGGAATGGCGTCTTCCGCCGGGATAGCGAAGGTACAGTCAAGCTTGGCGACATGGCCGACATTCTCGAACGTCACCATGCGCTGATACATCAGGGTGCTGAGGAACGGGCTTTCCAGAACGAAAACATCGGTCTGGGCCTCGTCCTCGGCCAGGATATTGCCGAGGTTCTTGAAGCGCGTCTTGAGCGACATGCCCTTGGCTTCGCGCAGCGGGTCGATCGGCGGATTGGTGACCTGGGCGAAGTTCTGGCGGAAATAGTGGGCCAGCGGCCGCCACTGTTCGGAAAGCACGGCCAGCGGCGTATCGTCGCCCATCGAGCCGATGGCTTCCTTGCCGTCCTTCACCATGGCGTCGAGGACCGTATCAAGGTCTTCCAACGTGAAGCCCGCGGCAATCTGGCGGCGGTGCAGTTCCTCGCCGTGATAGGCGCGCGGCTCCGGCCCCGGCATGATCAGCGGCTCCAGATCGACCATGTTTTCCAGCCAGCCCTTGTAATCGTGCTTCTGGGCCAGGGCGTCGATGATCTCATCCTCGCCATACAACCTGCCGCCATCGAGATCGACGGCGATCATGCGGCCCGGCGCGATATGGATACGGCGCGACACGCGTTCCTCGGCCACGCCGGTCATGCCGGCTTCGGAACCGACGATCAGCAGACCATCCTTCGTTTCGGTGACGCGCAGGGGACGCAGGCCGTTGCGGTCCTTGCCGGCGATGACCCAGCGGCCATCGGTGGCGCAGATGGCGGCGGGGCCGTCCCACGGCTCCATCACGGCGTTGCAGTAGGCGTAAAGCGCCTTGTTGGCTTCGGAAACGGTGTCGTTCTTGCCGGCGGCTTCGGGGATCAGCAGGGCCTTAGCCATCGGCGCCGAACGGCCGGCGCGGACCAGCAGTTCGAACACGTTGTCGAGCGCGGCGGAATCCGAGCCGCGCGGCTGGATCACCGGCTTCACGTCATGGGCCTCGCCACCGAAGGTAGTAGCGGCCATGCGGATCTCGTGCGACTTCATCCAGTTGATGTTGCCGCGTAGGGTGTTGATCTCCCCATTGTGCGCCAGCATGCGGAAGGGCTGGGCCAGACGCCATTCAGGGAAGGTGTTGGTCGAGAAGCGCTGGTGGAAGATGGCCACCGAAGAGGTGAAGTCCGGGTCCTGGAGGTCGAGATAGAAGTCATCAACCGACTCGGCGCGGAACATGCCCTTGTAGATCAGGGTCTTGGCCGAGAACGAACACAGGTAGAAATCGCCGAGATTGGCTTCATCGACGCGCTTTTCGATGCGGCGGCGGCAGAGGAACATGGCGCGTTCCAGCGCCTCGCCTTCTAGGCCTTCGGGGGCCGCCATCATGATCTGCTCGATTTCCGGGCGCGTGGCCGAGGCGCGTTCGCCAAGCTGCGTCACGTCCACCGGCGGCTGACGCCAGCCGTAGAGATAGAAGCCGGAGCGCAGGACTTCGGATTCGACGATGGTCCGGGCGGTTTCCTGAGCGCCCAGATCGGTGCGCGGCAGGAAGACCTGGCCGACGAGGATCGGGCCGGAGCGCGGCTTGTGGCCGATATTCTCGACCTGCTTGCGGAAGAAGGCCTGCGGCACATTGATCATGATGCCCGCGCCATCGCCCGACTTGCCATCGGCATCGACCGCGCCGCGGTGGAACAGGGCCTTCAGCGCCTTGACCGCCAGTTCGACGACTTCGCGCTTTTGCGAGCCGTCGATGGAACAGACGACGCCGACGCCGCAGGCTGAGATTTCGGATTCGGGATCATAGGCGTGGCCTTCGATGAGGCGGGCGCGTTGATCCAGGTAGTGCTTGTAAGAATCGAATTTGGTCATTTTATTCCGCGGCTCCCAGTTCATAGGAGGAAGGCTCGCCATTGGCGTTGGCCGGTACAAGTAGTTCGGTTTGCAGATAGTGGTGGATGTCGGCAGCGGCATCCTGGCCTTCGCGCACCGCCCAGACGACCAGCGACGCGCCGCGAACGATATCGCCCGCCGCGAAAACGCCATCGACCATGGTGCGGAACTCGCCGGCATGGACCTGAATCGTGCCCCAGCGCGACACCTGAAGGCGCGGTTCGTTGAACATCACCGGCAGGTTTTCCGGCTCGAAGCCGAGGGCTTCGATGATCAGGTCGGCGGGCAGGTCGGATTCGGCCCCGGCGATATCCTCGATGCCCTGCCGCCCCTGCGCGTCCGGCGTGGTCAGGCGCATCCGCTGGATTTTCAGGCCGGTGACCTTTTCGGCGTCGCCGAGCACGGCCTTGGGGGCCGACAGCCACTCGAAACGGACGCCTTCTTCCTCGGCATTGGCGACTTCGCGGTCGGACCCCGGCATGTTGGCGCGGTCGCGTCGATAGACGCACGACACTGATTTCGCGCCCTGGCGGATGGCGGTGCGCACGCAGTCCATGGCCGTATCGCCGCCGCCGATGACGACGACGGTCTTGCCCTTGGCGTCAAGATGCGATTCCGCCGCCGGATCGACCTCGTAACCGAAACCCTGACGGTTCGACATGGTGAGGTAGTCGAGCGCGGCGACCACACCCTTCGAGCCGCAGCCGGGCACGCTCAGGGCGCGGCCCTTGTAGACGCCGGTGGCGATCAGGAGGGCGTCATGCTTTTCGCGCAGGTCCTCGAAGCTGACATCATTGCCGATATCGCAGCCCAAAACATATTCGACGCCCGAAGTGGCCAGGCGGTCGGTGCGGCGGGCCACGACGTGCTTTTCCAGCTTGAACGACGGAATGCCGTAAACCAGCAGGCCGCCGGCGCGGTCGTAGCGGTCATAGATGGTGACCTTGTAGCCCAGGGTGCGCAGGCGGTCGGCGGCGGCGATGCCCGCCGGACCGGCGCCGATGATGCCGACCGACTGGGCGCGCTCGACTTCCGGCACGATCGGCTCGATCCAGCCGTTCTCGAACGCCATGTCGCCGAGATAGCGTTCGACGCTGCCGATGGTGACATTTTGCCAGCCGGATTGTTCCAGCACGCAGGAGCCTTCGCACAGACGGTCCTGCGGGCAGATGCGGCCGCAGATTTCCGGCAGGGTCGAGGTGGCCGAGGACAATTCCCAGGCTTCGCGCGGACGGCCTTCGGCGGTCAGGCGCAACCAGTCGGGAATGTTGTTCGACAGCGGGCAGCCGTGCTGGCAGAAGGGCACGCCGCATTGCGCGCAGCGCGACGCCTGATGCGAGGCCTGTGTCGGTGTGAAGTCGGCATAGATTTCATTGAAGTTGCCGGTGCGTATCTTCGCATCGGCCTTCGCCGGCGTCTTTTTGACTTCAATCACGAAACGGTTCGTATCCATACGACTACCCTTCTCTACCCTGCAACCGTTGCCGGTCCATACTCTTCGCAGGTGCTAAAAGCGCAAAACCCCTGCGAAGAAAAGTTCAAATCCTGTCTCCGGCCTGTCTTCGGCAGCTTTTTTACCACAGATGACATATTTGCCGTTATAGTATCATTTGTAATTTGTTTGCCGCCCGATACCTTGACATGCAAACCCCCTCGGCTGATCCCTGAGCGCCCGTATCCGGATCGCCTTAAGATCAATCGCAAGGGGGGAGTTTCAGTCCAGCTTTTCAGCCTTTTGATTATCCGTGCAGGGTCTCCCCATGCTGCGATTGATCGAGGCCCTCGATCTCCTCTTCCTCTGTTACGCGAAGGCCTGTTGTGTATTTGCAGGCCGTGAGGATGAGGAAGGTGATGACCGCGCTCCAGCCGATGACCACCACGAGGCCGAGCAGCTGTTTGAGTACGCTGGCATCGGCGCCCGCCGGATTTATGTCCGTATTGGCGAAGACCGCTGTCAGCAGCGCGCCGGTGAAGCCGCCGACCGCGTGGACGCCGAAGGCATCCAGACTGTCATCGTATCGGAACATATTCTTCACATAGGTCGAGCCGAGATAACAGACCGGGCCGGTGATCAGGCCGATCAGCAGCGCGCCGCCCGGCGTGACGAAACCGGCCGCCGGCGTTATGGCGACCAGACCGGCGATAATCCCCGAAACCATGCCGAGCAGGGTCGGCTGCTTGCGCTCGATCCATTCGGGGATGATCCAGCCAATCGCGCCGGTCATGGCGGCGGCGATGGTATTGAGCATGGCGACCGCCGCGCGGCTGTCCGCCGCCAGTTCCGAACCGGCATTGAAGCCGATCCAGCCGACCAGCAGCATGGAGGCGCCAATCATGGTGTAGCCCAGGTTGTGCGGGGCCATGTTGTCACGGCCGAAGCCCTTGCGCTTGCCGATCACCAGACAGGCGACGAGGCCGGCGACACCGGAATTGACATGGACCACCGCGCCACCGGCAAAATCGAGCACGCCCATCTGGCCGAGGAAACCGCCGCCCCAGACCCAGTGCGCCACTGGGGCGTAGACCAGCAGGCTCCACAGGGCGATGAAGACGCAGAAGGCGGAAAACTTCATGCGCTCGACGATCGAGCCGATGATCAGGGCCGGGGTAATGATGGCGAAGGTCATCTGATAGGCGACCCACAGATATTCCGGCAGGTTGGGCGCGGCCTTGTAAGCCGTATCGAGCCTGACGCCGTTCAGCAGGGCGATATCGAAGCCACCGACGATCTTGTTAAGGAAGCTGTCCGCATTGCCGCCGCCGACGCCAAAGGCCAGGCTGTAGCCGATGAAAATCCAGATGACCGAAGCGATCACCGACACAGCAACCGATTGCGCAAGCGTGGACAGCAGGTTCTTCTTGCGCACCATGCCGCCGTAAAACAGCGCCAAGCCCGGCAGGGTCATGAACAGGACCAGGCAAGTGGCGACCAGCATCCAGCCGGCATCGCCGGCGTTCAGGTCGAGCGCGGCCTGATGCGCCAGAAGAACGGGCTTCGCCGTTTCTGCCGCCGCTGCGCTGACCTGCCAGATCGCCATATGGTTTTCGTTCCCTTAGAAATTCAAAGCCCGTTTCACCCGGCACACCGCTGTCGGTCACGGACAATAGTCCGTGTGTTTGCACACGCGAGATAGAGGGTATTTTTTGTCCATAGCGGAAGATTATCGGCTTGGAAAGAAAAAATTTATCGGCGTTATCGCTAATTTTGGGAAATTTTCCGAACCGATAACAAATAACCGCAACACAGAGTCACAAACTGTGAAAGATTATGCCTTTGACCCTCTGCGTGGCGGGCGAGGATCACAAAGCATTATCCCTTGAACGACAGCACCGCCGCCACGATCTCATCCTGTGTAGCCGCATCGAGATAGGGGCTGAACGGCAGGCTGATAACAGTCTTCGACTTGGCTTCGGAAACCGCCAGATCGCCGGTGCCGGAGGTGAACATCGCATAGCCCGGTTGCTGATGCAGCGGGATCGGATAATAGACCGCCGAGGGCACGCCCTTTTCACGCAGATGGGCCTGCAAGCCGTCGCGGTTTTCGTGCTCGATGGTATATTGCGCCCAGGTCGAGATATAGCCCGGCTTGACATAAGGCACGCTGATCACCTTGCCGCCCAGCAATTCATTGTAGCGGACCGCTACCTTCTGGCGCAGGTTTATTTCCTCGCCGAAAATGGCCAGTTTCTCGATCAGAACCGCCGCCTGGATGGTGTCGAGGCGCGAGTTCATGCCGATGCGGACATTGAGGTACTTGGCCTCGTGGGTGTAATTCATGGTCGCCGCGTCGGTCGGCGTGGCGCCGCCATGGACACGGAACGAGATCAGGCGCTCCAGAAGCGCGTCGTCATTGGTCGCCACCGCGCCGCCATCGCCATAGCAGCCGAGCGGCTTGGCCGGATAGAAGCTGGTGGCCGTGGCCACGCACCATTCCAGCGATTGCTGGCCGTTGATGGTGCCGCCGAACCCTTGCGCCGCGTCGGAAATCAGCGGCAGGTCGTACTTCTTGGCGATGACCGAAAGCGCCGGGTAATCCGCCGGCTGGCCGAACAGATCGACGGCGATAATGGCGGCGGGCTTGAGCCGGCCTTCTTTCAACACGGCCTCGATGGCGGCTTCCAGCTTGGACGGATCGATATTGTAGGTATCGGCCTCGATATCGACGAACACCGGCTCCGCGCCGGTCATCGGCACCACCTCCGCGGTGGCCACGAAGGTAAAGGCCGGCACGAACACCGCATCTCCCTTGCCCACGCCAAGGCCCAGCAGGATCAGTTCGATGGCGTCGGTGCCGTTGGCGCAGGACAGGGCATGCTTCGCGCCGGCGAATTTCGCCATGTCGGCCTCGAACGCCCGGACTTCCGGCCCCATGATATAGGCGCCGTGCTTGATCACCTTGAGGACGGCATCCTCGATCTTCGCGCCGATGCGTTCACGCTGGATGCCGAGGTCGATAAACGGAATAGCCATGGGAAAAGCCTTAAACTGCCGCGCCAGGTCCGGCGTCACATGCGCTTTACCAGCATATGAAAGCAATGCACCTCAAAAGGCGTTTCCCAAGATTTCAGTAAAATCAGGGTTCCGAGGCCGCGAGTTTGGCCGGCGTGAAACCGGCAACATCAAACTCAAACTGCGGACGCCCTTCCTGGTAAACCGGGGCTTCGATGATAATATGCTTCGCGCCACGCAGGTTTTCGGTGAATCTCTTGTAGTTCCTGATGAAAATGGTTTCCGTGCTGTTATCTTCCGCGCCGACCGCGCTGAAGCTCATCGCGGGCCTGTCGTCAAACTTCACCAGCACCGTGCAATCCTCATAGGACGGACACAGGAACTGCCCCCTCTCTATCGCCAGCACCACATCATCGCCATAGCGGGGATGCTGCCTGAGCGTCAGCCGGCCGTTTTGCGCGCCTTGATAAGGGAAGCCGAACTTGACCCTGTTCGTGCTGGTGACGACGGCGAAATGGCTGAGCTTTCCCGTCATGGCGTCCTTGCTGGCGCCATAGATCCAGCTATCCGGGGCCTGTACGGCGACAGATGACGACAAGGCGCGGGCTGGCGCCGGGACACTTGATTCAGAGGCCCGTGAAGAAACGGAAGGCACAGATGAGGAGGAAGCAAAGGAAGAAACAGAGGAGGACGTATCATGACGGGTGCCCGCGCTGCCCATGATCACGACCGCAACGACCGCCACGATCACGCCGCCCGCGATCCATATCGCCTTGTTCGGCTGAGGCGCGGAGCGGGCGGCATCTAGAAAGGCCCTGGCCTTCACCGCGTCCGTCTCCGACACCTGCATTCTCACCCCCTTATCGACAACAAGCGAAAAGAGGCCATCGGCTTCCCGGACGATATCCAGCAAATAAAAACGGCGCAGGGCCGCTCCTTGCTGAAGCGATACCCTGACCTTGCCGCCAAGGCTTTCCAGACGCAGTTTGGTGCCTTTGAGCGTCATAAAGCTTATGCTGTCGTGCGACAATTGTTCCCCCGCGCTATCGACGCGGCCGCGTCGAACGAATAAGACCGTTCGGCCAACCTAAAGTCGAACCGGCTTTCAGGCAAGTCGGCGCACCGGACAGGATTTGACCTTGTAACTCTTATATTGTCTGACTATATAAAGGCGCACATCACCCCCTTGTGAGCGCTAACATAACGGCCTATAGAGCCGTCCAGTGCTTTTAAATAATGCCATACACCCTACTCAGGAGAGCATCTGCCATGACCACCAAAGGCAATCTGATCAACGGCGAATGGGTCGTCATCGACAAGACCTTCAACGACATCAACCCTTCGGACACCAACGACATCATCGGCACCTATTCGACCGCCGGTGAAGCCGAGGTTACGGCCGCCATCGCCGCCGCCCGTGAAGCCTTCAAAACCTGGCAGTATTCGACGCCGCAACAGCGCTTCGATGTGCTGGACAACGCCGGCACCGAAATCCTGGCGCGCAAGGCCGAACTCGGTGCGCTGCTGTCACGCGAGGAAGGCAAGACCCTGCCGGAAGGCATCGGCGAAGTCACCCGCGCCGGCCACATCTTCAAGTTCTTCGCCGGCGAGGCCCTGCGCGCCCATGGCGAAGTACTCGATTCCGTCCGCCCGGGCGTCAAGGTGGAAATCACCCGTGAGCCGGTCGGCGTCATCGGCCTGATCTGCCCGTGGAACTTCCCCATCGCCATCCCGGCCTGGAAAATGGCCCCGGCCATCGCCTTCGGTAACACGGTCGTCTGCAAGCCCGCCGAACTGACGCCCGCCTGCGCCTGGGAACTGGCTGACATCCTCCACCGCGCCGGCCTGCCCAAGGGCGTGCTGAACGTGGTCTTCGCCCGCGGTTCGGTGGCCGGTCCGCTGATGATCGACGGCTGTGACGCCATCTCCTTCACCGGCTCCGTGCCCACCGGCACCCGCGTCCGCGATCAGGCCGTGGCCAAGGGCAAGCGCATCCAGGCGGAAATGGGCGGCAAGAACCCGGTCGTCGTACTCGACGACGCCGACCTCAACATCGCCGTCAATTCGGTGCTGAATTCGTCCTTCTTCTCCTCCGGTCACCGCTGCACGGCGTCTTCGCGCATCATCGTCACCGAAGGCATTGCCGACAGGTTCGTGGAAGAACTGGCCAAGGCGGCCAAGGCGATCAAGGTCGGCGACTCGCGCGCCGATGGCGTTCAAATGGGACCGATCGCCTCGCAGGAACAGCTCGACATCGCGCGTAACGCCGTGGCCAAAGCCAAGGCTGAAGGCGGCGTCGTCCTCTCCGGCGGCGAAGACCTGACCTTCGGCACCCCCGGCTATTATTACGCCCCGACCCTGATCGACAAGACCACCCCGGACATGTCGATCAACAAGGAAGAAGTCTTCGGACCGGTCGCCTCGGTCATCCGCGTCAAGGACCTGGAAGAAGCGATCAAGGTGGCCAACGACACCGAGTTCGGCCTGTCGGCGGGTATCTGCACCGCGTCGCTGAAGTCGGCCGAGACTTTCAAGCGCCGCTCGGAAGCCGGCATGGTCATGGTCAACCTGCCGACGGCGGGTGTCGATTACCATGTGCCGTTCGGCGGCCGTAAGGGATCGAGCTACGGCCCCCGCGAACAGGGCGCCTATGCGAAGGAATTCTACACTATCGTCAAGACGGCCTATCAGTTCGCCGGGTAAGCCATCCGAACACGGATAAAACCGAAAACGGCCCCTTGCATGGAAATGCAAGGGGCCGTTTTTTATTGGGTCAGGCCACTTCGCGCGCCTGGCAAATCTCCAGGTCCAGCACTTCGGCCAATGGTTGCGGGCGGCTATACAGGTATCCTTGCAGATACTGGCACCCCGCCAGCCTGAGCAGACGCGCCTGATCCTCGGTTTCCACGCCTTCGGCCGTGACCAAAATATTCAGGGCCTGGGCGATGGCGACGGTGCCGGCCACCAGGGCAGCGGCCTGCGGATCGCGGTCAACCATGCCGGCCAGCGACTTGTCGATCTTGATCTTGTCGAAATCGTAGCGCCGCAGATAGCCGATGCTCGAATAGCCCGTGCCGAAATCGTCAAGCGCCACGGAAACGCCGAGCGCCTTCAGATTGGCGATGGCGGCGATGGCGCGCTCCGGATTTTCGATCAGATAGCCTTCGGTGACTTCCAGTTCCAACCGTTCCACCGGAAAGCCGGTTTCCGCCAGCACGGACGCCACCTTGGCTTCCAGGTCCGGATCGCGGAACTGCGCCGGCGACAGATTGACACTCAGGCGCAGGTCCGGAATCGCGCTCAGGTCCTTACACGCCTTTTTCAGCACGAACTGACCAAGCGAATGGATCAGGCCGCTCGATTCGGCGACATCGATGAACTGTTCGGGAGACAGCGGCCCTTCCGGGCGGCGCGGCCAGCGCACCAGCGTCTCGACGCTTGACACGCGCCCCGTGCGGGCATCGACGATCGGCTGGTACACGACATCGAACTCCCCGGCGTCCAGCCCCTTGCGGATGCCCGCCTCAATGGCCGCCTTGCGCAGGCGTTCGGCGTCCAGCGCGGCGTCATAGAGGGTGATCCGGTTCTTGCCGGCGCTTTTGGATTCATACATCGCCATGTCGGCGCGGCGGAAAAGCTCCTGGCTGCGCACCGCCTTGATATCGGCGCCGGCAATGCCGATACTGGCCCCCACCTGCAGGCTGCGTTCGCCGATCCGCACCGGCTTGGCGAAGAAATCGAGAATGCTTTGGGCGAATTCAAGGCAGGGCTTCATGGCGTCGGGGCCGGTCACCACCATGGCGAATTCATCGCCACCCATGCGCGCCAGCATGGCGCCTTCGGGCAATATGCCTTTCAGCATGGCCGCCACGATCATGATCAGCTTGTCGCCCGTGGCGTGACCGTAGATATCGTTGACCTCCTTGAAACCATCGAGATCGAGATAGACCACGGTCTTGTGAACCGGACCGCGGCCGGACTTGGCCTTCTGCACCAGCTCGAACAGGGCGCGCCGGTTGGGCAGGCCGCTCAGGCCGTCGGTCAGGGCAAAGCTACGCGCCAGTTTTTCACTCTTGGACAGCCGGTAAAGGCCGAAAGCGCTGGCGGCGGTGAACAGCAGGATGATCAGGGCCGCCACGCCGGCGACCTTGCGGATGTCCCAGGCCGCCGCACGGGCCGCCTCCATGCCCACCTTGCGCGGCGTCCATGTCAGTTGGCCAATATCACCGGCGGCGCCAGGCAGGGGACGGGACGGGACGATCTTTTCCCCCGGCGGCACCAGGCGCAGGTCCGCCAGACCGAAGGTGGCGCTCATCTGCTGCAACAAGGCCGGAGTGAGGTGACGCGTCATGACCAGATAACGGCGGGCCGCGCCCAGATTGGCGATACCCGAATCCGAACGGCGGATCAGGCTGATCCCGATAATGGCCGGTCCGTCGGCGGTATCCGTCAGGCCGGTGACAATGGCCGAGCCGTCGCTGATTTCGGCCGCATGGTTGCCGGCCAGCGCCCGGAACCCCGCGCCGAACCGCGAAATATCCCCGCTGGCGGCGGGCTGGCCGCGCAGATAGCCCCACAGCACCTGCATGTTTTCATCGAGAACGAAAACGCCGTCATAGGCATTGCGCTCCGTGGCCTTGCCGCCCCAAGTGGAATACAGCCAGTCCGGCTCCATGCCGCGCTCATAGATTTCTTCCTGCCCGCCGTTCCATACGGCATTATCGGTCAGGGTGGCCCTGAGGCTGTCTATCGAGGTGGCGATCGCCGCCCGTGCCGTTTCGCCGGCGCGCTGATTATCCAGCTCGTTGGTCTTTTCCGCGATCATGGCGAGCGAGGAATGCAGCAAAATCAGAACCGCCGCCAGCAGGGCGAAGCCCGCCGCGAACACCAGGCCGAACAAGGCCCGCGCCTTCAGATTCAGTATTCCGTGCAATAGCTTCTGCATTTGCGCCCCTCTTTCAGAGCAGCGCACTCTAGGGCAAAAACGTGAATTTCTTCCTTACGCGGAGGGTATCTTCAACGGCTGCCCCTCCGGCGCGCCACGATGCAGGCGGTCGGGCAGAGGCTGGCCTTCGGGAATGAATTCCATCGCCACCGAATTCAGGCAATAGCGCAGGCCGGTGGGGCGCGGGCCATCCTCGAACACATGGCCGAGATGGGAATCGCAGCGCGCACAGCGGATCTCGATACGTGTCATGCCATGCGAACGATCGACGATATTACGGATATGGTCCCTGTCGATGCCCTGATAGAAGCTCGGCCAGCCCGATTTGGAATGGAACTTGGCACGGCTGTCGAAAAGCGGCAGGTCACACAGATTGCAGACATAGACGCCTGCCTGCTCATATTCGTTGAAATGGCCGCAAAACGGCGGTTCGGTGCCGTGATCGAGCAGGATGCGCCGCGCTTCGGGATCAAGGCGCGCGGCCAGTTCGTGCTTTTGCGCCTCTGTCGGTGGGGTGAGGTCGAAGCCGAGGGTGGATATTTTTTCAGATGTGGACAGGCTCATGATAATCTCCTTCACACCCGATTATACGACGTCTTCGCCCCGCCAGTTACGATTATCGTCGAATTTCCTGCGAAATTCCGTCCATTGCGCCGCCGATTGCTCGAAAATATGCAGGTCATGACGAATACCGTCTTTCAGGGCATGATCTTTCAATACCCCGACATGTCTGTAGCCGTTGAATGCCTGCAAACGGACCGTGCGGTCGTTCCAGGCCACCACATGATTGACCAGCTTGTGCAGGCCCATGGTGAAGAAGGCCTGATTCAGCGTGCCGACAAAATTGTAAATGGTCAGTTCCTTCGGAGCCGTATCGTCGCCGATATAGGTGCCAATCTCACCTATGCCTGAATGCCTGTCCGTGACGGTAATCGAGCTGTACCCCACATCGCGGCCTTCGATCCGGACGATGCAATGCTGGTAATCGCCGCGGGCATTGCAGCGCGCGATCCACGCCTGCTGGCGCTCTATATCGTAGGGCACATCGGTCAGCATGTATTTCGTGATATGCGGGGCCGTGCGCCAGTCCAGCAGCATCCGGGCGTCATCCGGCGTGACCGGTCGATAGGACAGGAACTTATACATGCCTCATTGCCTCCACGATGCGCTTCGGCCCCAGACCATCGACAACGGCATGGGCTTTCCGGGCAATGCCGGCGCGCTGTTCGGGGTCGTCCATCAGCACCTTGACGCACGCGCCGAGATCTTCCGGCAAACCGCCCCTCGCATCGATCACCGGAAAAGGACAAGCCCTGAGCGCCGCCGCCTGGTTGTCATAGACCACAAGCACCAGGGCCGGCAGTCCCATGGCCGCCACCTCGCCGACACTGCCGCCGGCCGCGGTGATCACCAGGGCGCTGCCCGCCAGCACGTCCGCCACACGCTCAGGCACATTGAACAGCCGGATATGTTCCCGGTTCCGGGCCAATTCGGCCAGCCTGGCCGTGTGTCTGTTGGCCGGACCAGCAATCAACCGCAGTTCCACACCCGGCAAGGCCGCATGCAGTAATTCCGCGCACCGGCCGGTCAATTGCGACGGATCGCTGCCGCCGAACATGATCGTAACCGCCGCCTTTTGCGCCACAGTCGTCGATCCATCGAGAAATTCCTTTCGGATCAAGGCGTAATTCGCGCCCAGCAACAGCCTGGCCCGTGTCTTGCGTTCGTAATCGGCCGCCCTGGCCGCCTGCGCCGGGTTGATGAGCAGATCGCAATCAAAACGTTCCAGGGCGTTGAGATCATCGATCACCGCCACACGCGCGGTATTTTTCTGGAGCGCGATATAATCTTCCGTGGCGGCATAGCTGTCGATCAGCATCCAGTCATCGCGGCTCAGCCTCAGCACGTTCATGGCCATGAAATCGCCGCCGCTGCCCAAAGCGCCGGCAATGGCGATGCCTGTCGCGCCGATTTGCCCCAGACGCGACGAAACCGCGTCCCCCAGTTCATTAAGCAGGAATGTCACCTCGATCCCCTGCGCCCGCGCGTCTTCGGCGATGGCGAAACAGCGCATGAAATGGCCCATGCCGATCTGCGATGACGCCTCGGTGCGGATGAAAAGGCGCATCTAGGCCACCCGGATAATATCGTGACAGGCGGGCGCTTCGGTCCGCCAGACGGCCGTCGCCCACGACCAGCCGACACCAAATCCGCACAGCAGGAAAGACATTTCCGGCCGCGGACGGACCTGATTCAGATGATCGCAAATGGCCAGCGGGATCGAGGCCGAAGAGGTATTGCCGAAATCGCGCACCGCATAGACCATCTGGTCGTCCCGCGCCTTGATCTTGTGGCCTAACGTCCGGATCATCATGGCATTGGCCTGATGCAGGATGATATGATCGATTTCGCCGATGGGCCGCTCCGCCGCATCCAGCGCCCGCTGGATCGACGGCGCCACCTGTTTCAGCGAAAAGGCCATGACCTGGGTGCCGTCCATGAACAGTTCAGGCTTGCCCGGTTCGGCCAGGCCGCCGGTTCTGGAGATGAGGTAAGGCGCGCCGGAGCCATCGGAACCGAGGTCGAAAGCAATCGATCCGTCTTCGGACAATTCCAGCGCCGTCACCGCCACGGCGTCACCGAACAACGGCGCCAGCGAACGGTTGCCATCGGAAATCATCTGGGTCGTGACATCGCCGGTGACCAGCAGGGCACGGAAAATACCGCCTGACTGCATCAGGGCATTGGCGACGGACAGCCCGTAGACATAACCCGAACAGCCCAGACCCACATCGAAGGCCGCCGTCTCTTTTGCCAGTCCCAGCGCATTCTGCATGATGCAGGCGGTGGAAGGCAGCGGATAATCCGGCGTCTGCGTGACGACGATCAGCAGGCCGATGGTTTCGCGCGCCCAGCCGAGCTTTTCCAGAAGGGCCTCCGCCGCCGCGATGCCGAGCTGGCTGACCGTGTGGCGGTCGGCCACAGGCCGGCGCTCGATACCGGTGGCGGCGATGATCTTGGCCATGCTTTCCGCGCCGAAACTGGCACTCAGGTCCGCATTCTCGCTGACAGCCACCGGCAGGGCAGTGACGATTCCACACAATTTCGGCGCTCTGGCGGTAAAGCTGACCATCAGGCTGTCAGGCCTCCATCCACCACCAGGGTCTGGCCGCTAATGAACCCGGCATCCTCCGATAGCAGGAAGCGCACCAGATGAACAACATCAGCCAGTTCGCACAGGCGGCCAAGCGGCGTGCGGCGGACGATCTGGTCAAGCTGCCTGTCGTCAAGCCCCTCGGAAAGCCGGGTTTTCATGTAGCCGGGCGCCACCGCATTGACGGTGATGCCGACGCGTCCCACCTCACGGGCCAGGGCGCGCGAAAAGCCATCCAGCCCGGCCTTCGAGGCGGCGTAGGCACTCAGGCCGGTATAGCCGCGCAGACCGGTGATCGAGGAGATATTGACGATCCGCCCCGACTTGCGCGTCTTCATCATCTGCCGCAGGGCCGACCGCGCCAGGCAGATCGCCCCGGTCAGGTTGACCTGCAACACCCGCTCGATGTCACTGACCGGAAGCGTCGACAGGATGCCCTCGACCGACAGGCCGGCATTATTGACCACGCCCCACAGACGATGGCCGTCAAAGGCTTTTACCGCATCGGTAACGAAGCTCTCGATCGCCGCCGTATCCGCCATATCGACACCCTGCCAGAAAAACCGGTCGCCGTGGACAACCTTGAGCGCCTGCAAATCGTCGCTGAACGTGGTGCTGCATCCGGCCACGCCATAGCCCTGCGCCAGCAGATCGCGCGCCAGGGCCAGGCCCAGCCCCCGGCTGACACCGCTGACCAGCAGCCATTTATGCGGAGCTTCATTCATAGCGACCTCGATTTCTTGCCCGTTGCGCCGATGTCGAGCGCTTCGGCAAAGCGCAGGCTGGCCGGGCGCTGCGTGCGCGGCAGGGCCTGCAAATGTGCCTTGATTTGCGCCATTGCGTCAGGAAAATCGGCATCCTTCAAAACAATATCCGCGATCAGCATATGGCCGGTGATCGGATTGGGCTTCGGCGAGACGCGCGCGTCCTGTATGAATGGCAGCCGCAGCAGATGCGCCTCCACGGTTTCGGGATAGACCTTGACCCCGCCGATATTGACCATGGCGTCGAGACGTCCCCTGAACAATACGCGGTCATCGACGATTTCAACCACATCGCCGGTATCGACACCGCCGACCGTCAGAGTGCTGTCTTCGGAAATGGCCAACCGGCCTTTCAACATTTCCAACGGAAAACCGGCGCGGCCGTCGCTGACCGAGAATATGCGCCCCAGTTCCGTCGTGGCGTAGATATGCCGGATCGCGGTCTTCGGAAAGCGCGCCGCCACCGCATCGAGTATGGCCTGGTCGGCGGCCTCACCGCCAAGGGTGACGCTTTTGAGATCGAGCGGCCGGTTTCCCAGCGCCATCAGGAAGGCCCGCCAGAAAGTGGGCGTTCCGGAAACATGCGTCACCTTTTCGGCCACCGCCAGATCGGCCATGGCGGAAACATCCGCGCCATAAGGCGGGACAACCAGCGTATGTTCGCCGATCCATGCCGACAGGATGACCTGGATACCGGCGAAACTGCCCGGATTATAGGTCAGCAGCCAGCGCGCCGGTTCGCTGCCGGGTTTCAGCTTCGCGGTCAGCGTGTCGAGCGTCGTCATCACCCATTTGGGGCGGCCGGTCGTACCGGAAGTCTGCAAACCGACATAAGGCGCCTTGCCTTGCCCGGCCGGCGGCGGTTCGCCATCGGCATCGCGCATCAACCAGGCCTCACCGGACAGGATAGCGCCCAGAACCCCCGCCACGCCGGATTGCGACACATAGATCACGCCCGTCCGCCCGTCCGGCAGATCGGCGGCCGACCACGCCCGTCCGCCTTCGATCAGGGTAAAGGCGCGGCCCGCCATCTCAACCGCCGAACAGGCCGGCAAGTTCGCCCGCCGTGTGGAACAGGACGAAACCGTTAGCGAAAGGCGTCAGGCCGGTCTTTTCTTCGAGGATGACCACCAGGGTCGCCAGGTCGAGGCTGTCGATATCGAGCGGACCGTTGAGCAGCGGCGTGTCGGCGGCGATATCGCCAATCTGAACGCCCTTATCGGCCAGGATTTGCGTCAATTCTTCGCGGATCAGATTGAGAGCGGTCACGGCAGGAAGTCCTTGAGATGGGCGATGACGGTAGCGGGCGCCTCCATATGAGGCAGATGGCCCGCGCCTGCGATCAGGTGGAGCGGTGCGGATTTCGGCAGGCGGTGCGCCGCAGGCATGGGGATCAGGCGGTCATGATCGCCCCACAGGATCTGGAGCGGACAGGTCACTCGGCGCCAGTCGAAGCCTTCAGGCGAAAGCGCCAGTCCGTAAGCTTTTGCATTCCCCAGCAGCGCTTTCAAAGCGCAATTGCGGGCCGGATCGGCGGCGGCGGTCCTGAGCGACTGGCTTACGGAGTCAACGAGTGTCTGCCCCGCCGGTCCCAGCAACTGGCGCGCCAGCGTCTCGGAGTCATGACCACTCAGGAAAGCATCAAGTGTTTCATGATGAAAGTCTCCCCCCAGTCCGGCGGGCGAGATCAGCGACAGGGACTTGACCCGTCGCGCATGGCCGGCGGCGAAACCGAGCGCGATCTTGCCGCCCATCGAATGACCGATCATATGCGCGGGATCGATAGCCAGCACATCGAGGGCCTCATCGAGCCAGCGGGTCATGAAGGCCAGGTCGGCCGCGCCGACATCGGGCGTGCTGCGGCCATGCCCCGGCAGGTCGAGCGCGACCACCCGGTAACGGGACGCCAGCGGCACCAGGCAGAAATACCAACTCAGCAGATCACCGCCAAAGCCATGGAGCAGCACCACCGGTTCACCCTCCGGCCGACCCATTTCGAGATAACCGAGCGGCCCATGGCTGTGCGCTTCACTGATCGACAGCTCTATCTTGCGGGATGGCCTGACGGGCATCTGCACATTCACGCCAGAAACCCTCCGTCCACGGATAATATCGATCCGGTGATCCAGCGCGAGGTATCGGCCAGCAGGAAAGCGATGGCGGCGGCGACATCTTCCGGGCGGCCAAGACCCAGCGGGTGCATATCGACCACGCGCTGGAAATTCTCCTCGGAAAGAATGGTGCGGAACTGGTCCGACATCGGCGTATCGACCATGGCCGGCGCCACGGCATTGACCCGCACGCCATCGCGCACCAGTTCGACGCCCAGGCCTTTTACCGCCGAGACAATGCCGCCTTTGGACGAGGCATAGACCACATTGCCCGGCGCCGTTTTGAGAGCGGCGGAGGAGGAGCAATAGACCAGCGAGGCCGGTGTACCATGACACGCCTTGAGCCGGAAGCCCTGCGCCAGCATCAGGGCGGCGCCGAGGTTCTGGGTCAACACGTCCATGACGAAATCGGGTTTCACCGCCTGAATCGGCCGCGTGGCCTGCACGCCGGCACAGTGGGCGATGCCGTTCAGCGGACCGAGGTCACCACACAGCGCTTTCAGCCAGGGCACGATGGCGTCGAGATCGGCCAGATCGAACAGACGGCCGATATGCCCCTCGCCTTCCAATGCGGCGAGGGTTTCGTCCAGACGTGTCTGGTTGCGCCCGGAGGCCACCACGCGCGCGCCAAGCTTCGACAGATAGATGGCTGTCGCCTTGCCGATACCACTGGTGGCGCCGGTGACAAGGATGGTGCGGCCCGCCAAAGACATGGGATTGAATGTCATAGGGCACCTTCCATCCGCCGGGCATAGGCTTTTTGAAAATGGGCGATGCGGCCCTCCAGTGCGCCCAGCACCGGCGGACGCTGCGGCGGCGCATCGCGCGTTCCCAGTTGCGCGATGGCGCAGATATCGCGGTCTTCGTTGCGCACCTGTTCGGAAAAACCTTTCAGGGAATCGATCACCATGCCACGCGCCGCCCGGCCGTTGTTCTTCGCCAGCCATGAGGTCGAATGGATACGCAGGGTTTGCGGGCCGGTCGGCTCAAAGGTCTGGAAGGTCAGGAAAGCGCCGGCTGAAAAGGTGACGACGATATTGGGGAAGATCAGGAAATTGCCATATTGCGGATAGCGTTCGGAAGGTTCCAGCCTGATGCTTTTCCCCACCTGCGCCCACCATTTCAGCGAGCGTTCCTTGAGATTGCCGACATAGCGGCTATGATCGCCATCGGTCGAGATTTTCAGATCGATGCTGAGGATTACGCCAAAGCTTTCGGCATGGACGAGCGGCACATGATAGCCCTCGGCGGCATTATCCATGCCAAGTTTCCAGTTGGCCGCCCAGTCGTAACTTTCCTGCTCGAAATGATCCGGACAGACCTCGCTGACGTGTTTCAGATCGTCATAAAAGCTGCCAAGAAACGCCGCCAGCGACGGCCCGCCGGATTTCATCCGTATAAAGACGAAATGGCCGATCGTTTCCAGTTCATAAAGTTCAAGCGACAGCGCCGCCTTGTCGGCCTCATCGAAACCGAAGCTCTGTTTGTTGAGCGGCACCCCGACCGGCTTGCCCCCCGCGTCGTAGGTCCAGCCATGATAGGGACATTGCAGGACACGGTTGCCCTTGCCGCACTGGATGCGTGCAAAACGGTGCGAACAGACATTGCGGAAGGCCTTCAGCTCACCGCCGAAATTCTGCACCACCACCGAATGCGGCCCGATCTGCGCGGTGATGAAATCCTTATCGTTCCGCAGGTCATGCACAAAGCCGACGCACAGCCAGGACGGTTTGAAGACATGTTCGATCTCGGCGGCGAGCACATCCTCGCGCCAGTAATGATCCGCCGGTATCTGGCCAAGCCGCTCCTGGTACATCAGGCCAGTTCCACAACCTGCGGCGCCGGCATGGGGCCGACGGTCATCTTGATGGCGCTCCACGACCAGCCGACGCCGAAGCCCATCATGACCAGACTTTGCGGTTTATTGAATTGACCTGCCAGCTTCGCGGCAATGGTCAGCGGGATCGAGGCCGACGAGGTATTGCCGTAGGTTTCCATGGCGATCGGCACCTTGTCCTCCGGCAGGCCGGATTTCTTGCGCAGGTGATTGAGCATGAAGACATTGGCCTGATGGAACAGGACATAATCGACATCATCGATGGTCGTGCCGGCGGTTTCCAGTATGCCCTTCACCAGCGAAGGCACATTCTTCAGCGTGAAATTAAACACTTCCGTGCCGTTCAGATGCAGGCGCGACTTGCGGTACAGTTCCTCGGCGCGTTCAGAGTTATGAGCTTCCTTTGGCGGCAGCAGCGGATGCTTCAACCCGCCCGCCTCGACCATGATATGCGACGCACCGGAGCCATCCGTGCCGAAAACGCCATACATTTCATCCGCACCCGGATCAATTTCCAGCGCCGTGGCCGAACCGGCATCGCCAAAGAGCGGAATTGTCGCCCGATCGCCTTCCAGCAGCTTGGAGGTCGAGACATCGCCAGCCAGTACGAGCGCCCGTGCCGGCCGGCCGGATACTTTCAGGGTTTGCATCAACGATGCGGCCGTCCACAAGCCATAGGCATAGCCCGAACAGCCGAGATTGATATCGAAGGCCAGGCATGAACCAAGCCCCAGCCGAGATTGCAGGGCGCAGGCCGTGGCCGGAATAACGAAATCGGCGCTTTGCGTCACCATGATCAGCACGTCGATGCTGTCACGCGGCCAGCCCAGTTCGTCGAGCAGGCCATCGGCGGCCTTTTGGCACAGGTCCGAGGTCAGGATATCCGGGCGGGCGATATGGCGCGACCGCACGCCGATGGAGCCGATCAGGCGCTCACGTTCGGCTTCATCGGGGATCAGATTTTCAGCGGCAAGATCGCGCGTCTCGGCGGGCACGCAGGCGCGAATACCGCGGATACTGATGCCTTTCATTGTCGCTTCGGTCATGACCGCTTCCTCGATTACGCAACGCCTTATCGGTGATTCGCCCCGGCGTCACCAATCATAACCCTGCGCATGGACCCTTTAAGGGATTATTGACGGAATCGGCCTTTATTAACCTATATATTTCAGGAGCGCCCCATGGATAAGTCCGCCTTCTTCGCCGCCGTCGCCGAAATTCTGGAAGCCGATCCGACCGGCCTGACGGGCGAGGAAAAGATCAGCGATGTCGGCAATTGGGACAGCCTGTCGGTCATTTCCTTCGTCGCCATGGTGGACAGCGATATGGACCAGATCGTCGATGGCGAACAGCTCAAGGGCGCGAAGACACTGAACGACCTGGCGGCCCTGGTCGGCCTTTAAGCCCCCATGAAACGAGTCGCCATCATCCCGGCGCGCGGTGGCTCGAAACGCATTCCGCGCAAGAATATCAAGCCGTTTTTCGGCCGGCCGATCATCGGCTATTCGATCCGGGCGGCTTTAGAGTCCGGCCTGTTCGACAGCGTGGTTGTCTCGACCGATGACGAAGAGATCGCCGATGTGGCGCGGTCGTTCGGCGCCGATATTCCCTTTATGCGCCCAGCTGACCTGGCCAATGATCACGCCGGCACAGGCGCTGTGGTCATCCACGCCCTAGAATGGTTCGCGGAAAATGGAATTAATTATGACGCCGCCTGCTGCATCTACGCCACCGCCCCCTTGCTCGATCCTGAACGCCTGAAGGATGGCTGGGAAAAGCTGCAAGGCAAGCGCTTCGCCTTTTCAGTAACCTCCTACGCCTTTCCGATCCAGCGTGCACTGCGCCAGACCGCCGATGGCAGCGTCGATATGTTCTGGCCGGAAAACCTGACCAAACGCTCGCAGGATCTGGAACCGGCTTATCATGACGCCGCACAGTTCTACTGGGGCTGGACCGATGCCTGGCTCAACGGCGAGATCGCCTTTTCACCGATTTCTGCGCCGGTGATCCTGCCGCGCACCCAGGTGGTCGATATCGATACGCCGGAAGATTGGGAAGTGGCGGAAGTAACCTATCGGGTGCTCAGGGAAAGCAAATGAAATTGCTAAATTTGTTTGACTGGAGGGCAAAGCCGCGTCTAGCCATTCTTGTTGACGGTGACAATATCAGTCCGGGTTGCCTGAAAGACCTTTTGACTGATATCGAACCTTTGGGCACAGCCAATATCAGACGTATTTATGCGAACTGGGCACAGCGCAACGCGTGGAAAGAAACCTTACAGTTACTTGCATTTGAACCTGTTCAACGATTTGCATACGGGCAGGGCAAAAACGGTGCAGATATCGCCATGGTTATTGATGCGATGGACCTTTTACACCGCGGCAAGGTCGATGGTTTCTGCCTGGTTTCAAACGATGGGGATTTCACTCCACTTGCCATGAGACTGAAACAGGACGGCGTAAAGGTCTATGGTTTCGGATTTGTATCGCCCCAACCCTTTGTAAAAGCCTGCGATGAGTTTCGCTTTTTACGCCCTCAAATTACACTAATGAATGGGGAAAAAGCGAAACCGAAGGCTTTACCCATTCCCCGCCCTTCTAAATTGGATGAAAGTGTTGAGGCCCTGCTTCTCAATGCTCATCTGGCCTGCGGTACTTTTGATGAATGGATATCGCTTGCTGTATTGGGGATGGCGATCAAAAAATTACAGCCTGAATTTTCTCCCAAACATTACGGATATGCCACTCTTCGTAAACTCGTAACGGCATCCGCGCAGTTTGAATGCGATTTCAGCGCGGATAAGCCTACGACTGTGGCTGCACGCCCTAAATTCACTCGTTTATCTAACGTCTAATACTCCGTATCGCCGCCGCCTTGCGCAAAACCCGGCAGGCGCAGATTGTATTTGATGGCGCAGGCGCGCAGGGTGAAGGCGGCGAAGAATCCAACAATGGCCGCCAGCCAGAAATCCGCCCCCATCAGCTTCATTCCGGCAAAGACGCCCGCGCCCAGAAGCGCCGCGGTGATATAGATTTCGCGGCTCAGCAGCAGGTTCGGCTCACCCGCCAGCACATCGCGGATAATGCCGCCGAAACAGGCGGTCAGCACCCCCATGATGACCGCCGTAAAGGGATGGACTCCAAGCCCCATCGCCTTGGCGGTGCCGACCACCGCATAGGCGGCCAGACCCACGGCATCGAGCCACAGAAGCGCGCGAAAGCGCCAGCCGCGCTTGGCGAAGAACCACACCCCCACGGCCGCCGCCAGGCAGGCCATGACATAGCCCGGCCGCTGCACCCAGAAAACCGGCGCGGCGATCAGCAGGTCGCGCATGGTGCCGCCGCCGACACCGGTGATGGCGGCGAAAAAGCCGAAGGTGACGATATCATGCTTCTTGCGGGCAGCCGCCAGCGCGCCGGTCATGGCGAAGACGGCCACGGCGGCGTAATCGAGCCAGTACAGGGCAACGGAGATTTGCGAGGTCAGGGCATCCATGGCCTCGCCTTAGCACAACCGGGTTATGCCTTACCAGTGGCGGTGATAATACGGGCGGCCGTGGTAATGGCGATAACCGTAGCCATAGCCGGGGCTGCTGGAGAAGAAGACGGTGACATAGCCGCGTGGTGGCGGTGGCGGAGCGTAATAGCCGTCATCATAGGCATAGTAGGCGTTCTGATAACACTGCACGCTGTCCTGCCCCACGGCATTACCGATCATTCCGCCGACCAGCGCGCCGCCTACGGTATTGCCGCCGCGGTTCCAGCGGTTGGACAGGCCGTTGCCGACCACACCGCCCAGCACGGCGCCGACGATCGTGCCGGTGGCGCGGGCGCTGGACTGGCGCTGGTAGCAGTAACCGGCGGGTTCGCGGCCTTCGGGCGGACGGCCGCTCTCGCGGGCCTGGTCGGCACGGCCGCGTTCATAGGCGTCGCGCAATTCATTCTGGCTGTAGGGCCGCAGGTTTGGCGCGGCTTCGGCATCACCGGTCTGCGCCATCGCCGGCTGAACCAGCATAAGGACCATGGCCGCCGCCAGGCAGGTTTTTGTCATCAGGGATTTCATCTACGCTTTACTCCGCTCTATGGCTTTCCTTACCTCAAAATTATGTCCGGCGCATGGCCAAAGGCTTGACCGCGCGGCGGCATGGGTTCAAGCCTGCCTGCCAAGGAGTACCCACCATGTCCGCAATGAAACCCGTTATCGCCCTTCACACCGCCTATCGTGACGATATCGGCGACCTGGTGACGCGTCGGCCTGTGCCCAATCGCCAGCTTGGCAATATCGGTGCTTTTCTCTTTCTCAATCATCACGGTCCGCAGACCTATGCGCCGAACAATCGCGGCCTGCCCTTCGGCCCGCATCCGCACCGCGGCTTCGAGACGGTGACCTTCATCCTCGAAGGCGATCTGGCCCACCGCGATACCGGCGGCCACGAAAGCATCATCCATGCGGGTGGCGTACAGTGGATGACGGCGGGTAGCGGACTGGTCCATGAGGAAGTCTCGCCCGAGGCATTCAAGCGAACCGGCGGGCCGATGGAGATTTTGCAATTGTGGGTCAATCTGCCGGCGCGGCTGAAAATGACCGCGCCGCGCTATACCGGCGTACAAAAGCCCGAAATCCCGACCAGCGAGGCCGACGGTGTGACCCTGAACCTGATCTCCGGTCACTGGCGCGGGCTGGATGGACCGATTGTGTCGCTGACCGGCGTTTTCATGTCGACGCTGGAGATGAAGGCTGGCGGCCGGATCAGTTTTGATCATCTCGAAGGCCGCGATGTGTTTCTGTATGTCGTGCGCGGCGACCTGGCGGTCAATGGCGCCGATGTGCCGCACTGGAATCTGGTGCAGTTCGGCGAGGGCGGACTGGTCGATATCGAAGCGGTAAAAGATAGCGTCGTGCTGTTCGGTCATGCGGAACCGATTGACGAGCCGATCGTGGCGCATGGGCCATTTGTGATGAATACGGTGCAGGAGATCCACCAAGCCTATGCCGATTATCAGGCGCGAAAGTTTGGTGCGTCGAGCTAAGATTACAATTTTTCATCCACAAGTCGTGCTTGAAAAAGACGTGAATTAATGACGCGATTTAAATCCCTTTTTACCGTATCAATAATTTTGTTACTTTGCGTGCCTGATATTTTCTCTCTACTTTTTCTTATTAACTCTGCTCGATCTCTAAAAATGTACGCTAACGGAATCGGTAAGTTTGAACACCTTACATATCCGCTCTTCAATCCAACACGGTCGGATCGAGGAAATGCGCTGCCTTTAATCTTTCCGAGTAGCGCGAAATTACCAAATTTTGCATATGTTAAAAGCGCTTGATCAGAATTAACAATTGCCAAATCAATGCCACACCTTAAGTATTGATTTAGCGGCAAATCCACATCATCAACAATATTTATTTCAGTATTGCCAAGATAAAATATATATTGCTCATATTCTCCAGGACTTTTATCAACACTCATCAAATAATTTCGCCATTTTAACTCCGCTCTTTCAGAGGATGATACTTCCGTTTCAGAATATATATCCGCATTTGGCGAATAAAATTTTAAAATTCTCCATGATATAGACGTACAAAATTTTATTAAATAATCGCTATATTCGATTTTATCTGATGGTTTCAAAGCTTCATAATAAAGCTTAGAAGAAAATTCTGCTTCAAATTGGCAAAATTTAGCCTCGCAATCCGCGCATAATAAACGCAGTTTCGGTCCATCTTGAAGCCTTTGATTCGGGTTTACAGTGCTACGAAAATACCCCGTTGTTGAAACTTTTCGGGCATCTCGAAATATGAAAGCCGGTAAAATATGACTCCCCAAGAGATGAGCCGGTTGTTGACAAAGAGCGCAGATTTTCAACGTTTCCATACGATTCGCTTAACATTTTAAGAACAAATCGGCAACGATCAATTGATCATATCCATTGCCAACGGCTCACCCCGCGCTATATCCCGGCTGGCGGTCTTGCCAAGCACGTTCCACAGGCGTGACGGTGGCAGGCCCAGGCCCGGACGGATCGAGCGGATATTGTCATTGGTCAGCACTTCGCCGGCCTTGATATCCTTCACCACATAGAGCGAGCGGCGGAAGGTTTTCGAGCCTTGTTCGGTGCCGAGCGTCTCATAATGGACGCGGCCCAGCGCCTTCCAGGCATCCTTGCAATCTCGCACCAGGGCAGCGAATTCCGCCGGCTCCAGCGAGAAACCGGAATCCGGCCCGCCGTCCGCCCGCGCCAAGGTAAAGTGTTTCTCGATCACGCAGCCGCCCAGCGCTACCGAGGCGACGCTCGCGGCCGTACCGAAGGTATGATCGGACAGACCGGACACGCAGCCGAACTTGCGGCCAAGATCAGGCACCGTGCGGACATTGGCGTCGGCGATATCGGCCGGATATTCCGAAACACAATGCAGCAGGATAATCTCGCCGGAGCCGAACTTGCGCGCTGTCTGCACCGCCGCGTCGATCTCGGCGGCATTGGCCATGCCGGTGGACATGATCATCGGCTTGCCCTGCTGCGCCACATAGGCCACCAGCGGCAGGTCCACCAGTTCGAACGAGGCGATCTTGTAGGCCGGCGCGCTTAAGGATTCCAGCAGATCGACGGCGGTCGTGTCGAACGGCGAGGAAAACAGCGTCACGCCGCGCTGCTTCGCCCGTTCGAAAAGCGCCGGATGCCAGTCCCAGGGCGTATGGGCTTCCTGATAGAGATCATAGAGCGAATAGCCGTCCCATAGCCCGCCATGCAGTTGAAATTCCGGCCGGTCGGATTTCATGGTGATGGTGTCGGCCGTATAGGTCTGGAGCTTGATGGCGTCACAACCGGTTTCGGCGGCGGCATCGATCATCTTCAGCGCACGGTCGAGCGAACCGTTATGATTACCCGACAGTTCGCAGATGATATAGGGCGCGTGATCGGCGCCGATCCTGCGACCGGCAATCGTGACTTCAAAACTCATAATACTTCACTCAGGGCTCGAATGACCCGCGCGGGATCGTCATCCGTCATATCAGCATAGAGCGGTAAAGAGAGTGTATTCTGGTAGAAACGATCGGCGCCGGGTAGATCGCGCTGCGCCAGGGCATGAGTCTGCCAATAAGGCTGGCGATGCACCGGCACGTAATGCACCTGTGTGCCGATGCCGCGGTCACGCAGGCCGGCCATGACTGTAGCGCGGGTCGTACCGAGCGCTTTGAAATCGATATTCACCGCGAACAAGTGGAAGACCGGGTCATACTCCGAATATTTCCAGTTTACCGGAATATTTGCCGCCGCCAGAGCATCCTGATAAGCCTTGACCAGCGCCTTGCGCCGGGCGGCAAATTCCGGCAGGCGTTTCAGTTGCGACAGGCCCAGCGCGCAATTGATATCCGGCAGGCGGTAATTATAGCCCAGGCATTGCTGCTCATAGACCCACGGCCCTTCATCCCCCTCACCGTCGTAACGCAGGCCGACAAAGTGCGCCGGATCGCGCTCAATCCCGTGTGAGCGCAGGGATCGCAACCGCCGCGCCAGCACCGCGTCATTGGTGGTGATCGCCCCACCCTCGCCGGTGGTCAGGGTTTTGACCGGATGAAAAGAGAAACAGGCGGCCGTTGAGCTTTGACAAGACCCGACCGGTCCCTGCGGCCCCGCCGTGCCGATGGCGTGGCAGGCGTCCTCGATGACGAAAGATCCATGCTCTTCACATACTTCCCGAATATGCGAAAGATCAACGGGCCTACCGGCATAATGTACCGGTATGACCCCGCCCAGGCGATGACCGTGATAGTCGCGTTCCAGCGTCCTCAGCGCCTCATCGAAACTGTCATTGGTTATCAGTCCGGTCAGCGGATCGACATCGGCGAAGATTACCGGCGCCCCGCAATAGGCAACGCAATTGGCCGAGGCGGCGAAGGTGATGGCCGGCACGACAACGGCGCAGCGCGGCGACAGTTCCTCGCTCATCACCGCCAGATGCAGGGCCGCCGTGCCGTTTGAAACCACCACCGCTTCTTTTGCTCCAACCGTTTCGGCCAGGGCGCTTTCAAAGCGTTCGACCATCGGACCGGTGGTCAGGAAATCGGAGCGCAGGGTTTCGACCACCGCCTCGATATCGGCCTCGCTGATTGACTGACGGCCATAGGGGAGAAAGATCATCCTCTCCTCCCTTGTAGCGCAGCGTACGGGGGAGGTGGCGGCGCGAAGCCCGAAGGGCTAGTGTCGCTGACGGAGGTGGCGACGAAACAAGACAAAATGCCCCCTCCGTCGCGGACTACGCCGCGCCACCTCCCCCGCTTCGCAAGGGAGGAGAAGGTGACGCAAACCGTCATCCTAAATAAGCCTTCATCATAGCCCTGATGCCGTCCGCGTCCAGACGTTCTTCGTTGTTATCCGACGCATAGGAAAAGCCCTCCGGCACCTTCTTTATGCCACGCACCTTGGCGAAACTCTTGCGGGTATATTCGGCGAATTCCGGCTCGATGACATAACGGTCGTCCAGTTCATAGGTCGAGCGGGCATCATCAGCGGAGATCATCATTTCATGCAGTTTCTCACCGGGGCGAATACCGATCACCGTCTGTTTTGCCTGCGGTGACAGGGCGGTGGCGAGATCGGTCACCAGGGTCGCTGGAATCTTCGGGACGAAAATCTCACCGCCCTGCGTCAGCTCCAGGCAGGAAAGCACGAAAGCCACGCCCTGATCGAGCGAAATCCAGAAGCGCGTCATGCGCGGATCGGTGATCGGCAGTTCGGCCGCGCCCTTTTCCAGCAGGCGCTTGAAGAACGGCACCACCGAACCGCGTGAGCCGACGACATTGCCATAACGCACCACGCAGAAACGCGTGCCGATATCGCCCGACATATTGTTGGCGGCAACGAAAATCTTGTCCGAGGCCAGCTTGGTGGCGCCGTAGAGATTGACCGGCGAACAGGCCTTGTCGGTCGAGAGCGCCACCACCTGCCTGACGCGCGCGGCGAAACTGGCGGCGACGACATTTTCCGCGCCGTTGATATTGGTGGCGATACATTCCGACGGATTATATTCGGCCGCCGGCACCTGTTTCAATGCCGCGGCATGGATGACGATATCGACCCCGCGGAAAGCCATCACCAGGCGTTCACGGTCACGCACGTCACCCAGGAAAAAGCGCAATTTGGAGAGTTGCAGCCGGTCATACCGCTCCTCCAGTTCGTTTTTCATCTCGTACTGCTTGAGTTCGTCACGCGACAGCAGGATGACCTTGCGTGGATCGTATTGCTCCAGCAGCGTCTGCACCATACGGCGGCCAAAGGAACCGGTGCCGCCGGTGATCAGCACGACCTTGTTTTTCACGGGATCGGTCTGTGGTGAAAAATCACGATGAATAAGGTCGGTCATGCAGCCCTGCGGTACGAAAGCCGGACATTGCCTGTCCGTGGCCACATGTTTGCCCTGCCCCGGTTAAAGGGCCGTTAACCATGATTGTTAATGCCGGTTAACCCCCTCCATATCCGCCGATAACCGGCAGGATTTCACCCGTAATGTAGCTCGACATCTGCGCCGATGCCAGGAACACATAGGCCGGGGCGATTTCCTCCGGCTGGGCCGGGCGTTTCATCGGCGTTTTTTCACCGAAATGCACCACCTGCTCCGCCTGTTTGTCGGCCGGATTGAGCGGCGTCCACACCGGCCCCGGCGCCACGGCATTGACACGGATGCCCCGCCCGATCAACTGGCCGGACAGCGCCCGCGTAAAGGCGTGGACACCGCCCTTGGTCATCGAATAATCGAGCAGGGTGGGACTGCCTTCGATGCCGGTGACTGACCCCGTATTCACGATCGCGCCGCCATAGGGCAGGTGCTCGACCGCCGCCTGCGCCATCTGGAAATAGCCATAGAGATTGGTCTTCAGCGTCCGGTCGAACTGCGCCTCGGAAATATCCTCAAGCCGGGCATGAAGCTGGAACGCGGCATTATTGACGAGGATATCGATCTTGCCGAGCGTCGCCACGGTCTGCGCCACCGCCTCACGGGCAAAGGCGCGGTCCGCCACATCGCCGGCAATCAGCAGGCAACTTTGCCCCTCGGCCTCGATCAGGCTACGGGTCAGTTCGGCATCCTCATGCTCATCGAGAAAGACAATGGCGACATCGGCGCCTTCGCGGGCAAAAAGGATGGCCACCGCCCGCCCGATACCGGAATCGCCGCCGGTAATCAGCGCCACCTTTCTTTCCAGTTTTCCGGAACCTTTATAATAGGGCGCATCGCACAGCGGTTTCAGTTCCATGTCGGCTTCGCTGCCCGGCTTATCCAGGGTCTGGGCCGGCAGGGGCGGTTCGGGATATTTGCGCGCCCCCGCCTGCATGGCCCGTTTCGGCTTTTCGGGGGGATGGGTCTTGTCGGTCTGGCGGCGCTCGGCCTGGAGGGCGCGCTGGATCGCGGCGGCATCGGCCGCTTCCTGCTCATAGTCAGGTGATGTCATGTCTCGGCAACCTGCAACTGCATGAAGCCCCCGCCACCGATTAAGACCCGTTGCGCATCAAAAATCGATTAGACGATGGGCTTAGATCATTTTTTGGCGCCGCCAGACCTCGCGCAAGGACATGACATCTTTCAGGGCCTGGGGAATCAGCCACCACGGCTCGATGAAATAACGTCCGAACAGGCGTTTTGGCTCGTGGAAGAAGCGCACCAGCCATTCGATACCGAACCGGCCGCTCCAGCGCGGCGGCGTATACATGACGCCGGCCTCATAATCGAAGGCCGCCCCCACCGGCAGGATGACGCAATCGGGCAGGCGGTCGAGATTGGCGAGAATCCACATCTCCTGGCGCGGCATGCCCATCCCCACCAGCAGGACATCCGGTTTTTTCGCCGCCAGATCGGCCAGCAGCGCTTCATTGGCGGGGCCATTGATATCGAAGAAGCCGGTATGCAGGTCGAGTTGTACCTTGGGATAACGCGCCAGGATCGACGCCTTCGAGGCGTCATTATGCGCCGCCTCGCCGCCGACATGATAGACGCGCCAGCCGTTCCTTTGCGCCAGCGCCCAGAAATCCTCGCGGAAGTCGAGATAGGTGCAGCGATGGGCGCGTGACACCTTATGCCCCATCAGCTTCGCCCAGGCGATCATCGGCGTCGAGTCGATCTCGATCAGATCGGCCCTGGCGTAAAAGGCACGCATGTCGGCCCGTCTCTGAAACAGGTACAGGCTGTGCAGGTTGTGATTGGCCACGATGGCGCGTTCCTCCGCGGCCACCTTGCGGCCGACGAAATCCATCACGCAGGCCGGGGTGATCACATCAACCTCGGCGCCCAATACAAACAGGCGGCACGGTTTATCCATGCCGCCTGTTTACAGGTTTAGCCTTGATATTCCCTCAAAAGAGAGGGTTAATTATTCCGTCACCGGGCGCAGCGTGATTTCAACGCGGCGGTTCTTGGCGCGGCCTTCCGGCGTGGCGTTGCTGGCGATCGGCTGGGTGTCGCCCATGCCGGCCACATAGATGCGCTCGGCCTTGACCTTGCGCGCCACCAGATAACCGGCGGCGGCATTGGCGCGGCGCTCGGAAAGCGTCAGGTTGCTGGCGGCATTGCCGGTGCTGTCGGCATGGCCGACCACATCGATATAGGTCGAGGGATACTGGTTGAGGATGGTGGCGACATCATCGAGCACCGGCAGGAAAGACCCGGCGATATCGGCGCTGCCCGACGAGAAGGTCACGTCGCTTGGCAGGTTGAGGATGATGTTGTCACCCGAACGGGTAATGTAGACGCCGCGGGTTTCCAGCTGGGCGCGCAGGTCCTTTTGCTGACGGTCCATATAGGCGCCGACGCCCGCGCCGGCCAGGGCGCCGATACCCGCGCCGATGACGGCGTTCTTGCGGCGGTCGTTCTTGTTGGACAGGGCGCCGACGGCGGCCCCGACACCCGCGCCGATCAGGGCGCCGGATTTGGTTTTGCTGCTGGTCCGCACGCCATTGCTGGTATCGACCGTGGTGCAACCCGCCAGGAGGAAGGCGCCGCCGGTCAGGGCCAGAATCAGATTTCGGGCGGAAGGATTAAAAGTACGCATAGGGTTAAAACTCCTCAGATGAATTACGGAACCGTTTCAGGTCACCGTCCCGACCATGACACAGGCGGGGTAAGAACATTGATCGGAAAACGCCACAAACTCGTTAGAAACCCATAAGGCCGGTTTTCCGTTGCCCTTGAGCCGGAAACCCCTGTCCGGGTTCATGAATATGCTTTAGGGACCGCCACCTGAACACAGCATGAAAGCGGCCGTACGATCCCATTAACCTAACCGGCCTTGCAACGCCAGACCGTCTTGGTTTCCGGCGGCATGGTCAGGTAGGCAAGCGACAGGGTGCGGATGCGGGCGAGATTTTCGCTCAATGCCGCCAGCGCGCCGGCGTCGGCATTGGCCGAACAGCGCAGGGACCCCAGCGCCGCCTTCTGAGCCGTAAAGGTCTTGTACTGCGCCGGATCGATCCGGTAATCGTAACGCGTGAAAAGCGTGCCGTCGGCCGAAAGTTCCATGCGCGCCGCCACGGGATTGGCGTCGCCCGTGGTGAAACGCAGCAGGTTGCCGTCGGCCTGGCGCTCATAGGGCGTGCGGCCATTGACGCAAGCATGAACGAGATCGAAGTCGAAATCGATATGGCCGGCGTCGGGCAGCGGATTGGCGGAGGCCGCCTTATCGACATCGCACGACATATGCTGGATCGCGGCGGCAGCCACAGGCGCCGCCACCTTGGGCTTGCTCAGGCGGCTGTCGATCTCGCGCTCCTTGATCAGGAAGCCGACCACGGCCACGATGATGATCAGGGCGAGCGCGATCCAGCCCCACGGGATCGGGTGCCTAATGCCCGGCAGTTTCACGCGGTCATGCGGCACCCATTCAGCCTTGACCTTTTCAGGCTTCGGCGGCTTGACCTTTTCAGGCTTTGCGGGCACTTCGTCGAAAGCGGTTGGCGCCAGACGTTCCTTGCCGTGAATTTCCGTGCGATGGCGGATTTCGCGGCGAATGATCAGGCCGATCAGGATCAGGACCAGCACGGACAACACGATCATCGCGCCCAGTTGCCAGACTTCCATGGCGGCGCGGTCGGCCTCGGCCTTCTTCTGCTCGGCCAGGCGCTGGACCTGCGCCTCGGCGGCGGCGGCCAGGACGCGCGACAGGGCGTCGTCCTTGACGATCTCGTCCTCGCTCTTGGCATAGCAGGGGATGCTGACGACGGTGGGGGTAATGTTCGCCGAACTCAGGAAGGTATTCAGCGCCGACACATGCGTGGCGACATATTGCCCCGCCGCGACATCGAGGCGGCCGGCGGCCGAAACCGAGGACGGCGCCGTCCAGGTATTGACGCCGACCACCTGGCCGCATTCGTTGAGCAGCGGGCCGCCGGAATTGCCGTGATTGATCGGCGCGGTATGGAACAGGGTATCGACACGGCTGCCATCCGGATTGGTGGAGGCGAACAGGGCGATGGAACCTTGGGTGACATAGGCGTCCGCCGGTTCGAGCAGGGCCGTGCCGGAACGGTTCAGCAGGTGATCCGTCACATCCGGATAACCCATCGAAACGACGCGCTCGTTTTTATAGGGCGTCAGGTAAAGCTTGAGCGGCGGCACCTTCAGGCCCGGTGCCGACAACAGCGCCAGATCGCCGGCGATCCACGGCTTGACCAGTTGCACCGGCTGATAGCTGGCGCCGGAATCCTTGTGCGGCACGATATAGATATCGGCGCTTGACGCTTCGGGCGGCACCTCGACGACGTGGTAGTTGGTGACGATATAGCCGGGCGCCACCACGAACCCCGATCCCATGCCGACCGTATCGAGCGGCACGCCGCCATAACCGCGATAGACGACCAGCACGCGCACCACCGATTGCTCGGAGGCCTTCAGCGCCTTGGTGGAATTGACCGGCTGGAGATCGGAATCGACAAGATCGGATAAGGACTGGTTGGCGGAAGCGTCCTGCGCCGTGGCCGCACATGGCAGAAAACACAGCACCGCGGCCACGGCGGCCAACACCGCCGCCGTTCCCCTGCCCCGTTTCTGAGGCCATTTCCGCATCCGGCGACCTTCGCCCATACCCGCAAACACTGAATTCCGCCTTATAGCCGAAACAAAACTCCCGCGCCCTTGCGAGTCGCGGTGAAAACATAAGGGTTCATAGCCGAGTTTGTTGCAAAAATCACCCCTGCCGCAACGCTTATTCGCGGTTGTGGGATTTAAGGCGCATCCCAAACGTGTGACGCGCGGCCAGGATTCGGATGCACGTTGAAAACAGCAGCGCGTGCCCCGAACCACCCAAAGAAACGCATTGCCCGGAACCAGCGGTACAGGTTAGGTTCGTGCCTGATTTTCGTATTCATTGAAGCCCCGTCATGCCCGATTCGCCTCAACCTGCCATATCCGACATTCCGCCCGTGCCGATGGTGCTTTATGATGCGGATTTCCCCGCATTCTCGCAAAGCCTGGGCGCGTCGTTCGAGCGCTATGGCTTCGCTGTACTGGGCGGTCATGGCCTCGATCCGGTCCTGCTTCAGCGGGCGCTTTCCGCCACCAGGGCCTTTTTCGCCCTGCCCGATGAGGTCAAGCGGCGCTACAAGACCGGCTTCGGCGGGGCGCGCGGCTATACCCCCTTTGGGATCGAGACGGCCAAGGGCGCCACGCACCACGATCTCAAGGAATTCTGGCATATCGGCCGCGAGCTGCCGGCCAATCATCCGTACACGGAATATATGCCGGAAAACGTCTGGCCGGATGAGATCGCCGACTTCCACGCCAGCACTTATGCGCTCTATGAAGCCCTGGATTCATTGGGGAAAAAGGTTCTGTGCGCCATTGCCGTCTATCTGGGGCTGAACGCGGACTTCTTCACGCCGACCGTGGCGGAGGGCAACAGTGTCCTGCGCCTGCTGCACTATCCGCCGGTGACGACGCCGGGTGAAAGCGTCCGTGCCGGGGCGCATGGTGATATCAATGTGATTACACTCCTGCTCGGCGCGGAGGAACCCGGTCTGCAACTGCTCGACCGTGACGGCCGGTGGCTGCCGATCACGCCGCCGGAGGACTGCATCGTCTGCAATATCGGCGACATGCTGTCGCGCCTGACCAACGGCGTCCTGCCGTCCACCCAGCACCGCGTCATCAATCCGGCAGAGGCGCGCAAGGACTTCGCCCGTTATTCGACGCCGTTCTTCCTGCATTTCGAGCCGCCCTATGTGATCGAAACCCTGCCGAACTGCATCACGCCCGAGCATCCCGACCTGGGCGCGGAACCGATCACGGCGCAGGACTTCCTGATGCAGAGGCTGCGGGAAATCAAGCTGGCTTGACTTATGGGGTTTGGGGTCCGTGACCCCAAGGCTTTTTCTTTGAAACAAGGTAAGGTTTATGGGGCCACAGGCCCCAAACCCCATAGGTTATATCTCGCCATCCCAACCACATTGCTGGCCGGCATTCTGCTCTTCCAGCCACGTATTCAGCGGCGCGAAATAATCCATGATCGCCGTGGCGTCCATTTCCCGTTGGCCGGTGAAAGTTTCCAGCGCCTCTGGCCACGGTCTGGATTGTCCCATCTCCAGCATGGCGTTCAGCTTCTCACCGACGGCGCGCTCGCCATAGACCGAACAGCGGTGCAGTGGTCCGGTCCAGCCAGACTGTTCGCACGCCGCGCGCTGGAACTGGAATTGCAGGATATCAGCCAGGAAATAGCGCGTATAAGGCACGCTGGCCGCCACATGATATTTCGCCCCCGGATCGAAGGCCGACTGCGGCCGCACGCCCGGCGCCTCAAGCCCCTGATACTTGCGCACCAGTTCCCACCAGCGCGAATTATATTCCGCCTCGGTGATCTGACCGGAGAAGACCTCCCAGCGCCAGCGGTCGATCTCCAGGCCGAACGGCAGGAAGGCGATCTTTTGCAGCGCCATCTTGAGCAGGTAGGGAATATCCTCCGATTCCCCCGGCACCTTGTCCAGCAGACCGATCTGTTTGAGATAGGTCGGCGTCACCGAAGACAGCCCGATGAAATCGCCGATCGCTTCATGGAAGCCATCATTGGCGCCATTCTTGAACAGGAACGGCTGATCCATATAGGCGCGCTGATAGAAGTTATGCCCCAGCTCATGGTGGACCGTGTAGAAGTCCTCGCCATTGACCTGGGTACACATCTTGATGCGCAGATCCTCGATATTATCGACATCCCAGGCCGAGGCATGGCAAACCACTTCGCGGTCACGCGGGCGGGTGAACTGCGACCGTTCCCAGAAGGTGGCCGGCAGCGCCTTGAAGCCCAGGGAAGTGTAGAAGTTTTCGCCGGTGTGAACCATCTTCAGCGGATCGTATTTCTTGTTCACCAGCAGCTTGTCGAGACTGTAGCTCGACTTGATGCCCTTCGGTGCCACCACGTCATAGATGTTCGACCAGTCCTGCGCCCACATATTGCCAAGCAGGTCGGCGCGGATCGGTCCGGTCTTCGGCTGGACGGCATCGCCGTATTTCTCATTAAGCTTGCGGCGCGTATAGCAGTGCAAATTCTTGTAGAAGGGCGCGACCTGGTTCCACAGCTTGTCCGTCTCGGCGGCGAAGGCGTCCGGGTCCATGTCATATCCGGAGCGCCACAGGGCACCGGTATCCTTGAAACCCAGCCCCTGCGCGCCCTTGTTGGAGAGGTCAGTCAGCTTGGCGTAATCGTCCTTCATTGGAGCGGCGATGCTCATCCAGCCTTCCCACATGGCGCGGGTAGTAGCCGGATCGCGCGTCTTGGCCATCACGTCAGAGGCATCGTCGAGATTATAGGTCTTACCCTTCCAGATGAACTTGCCGGTCGAATAGGTTGAACCGAGCCGTGCGGCCACGGCGGAGAGCGCTTCGGCCGCGCCCGGTTCGGCCGTCGCGGGCAGGGTTTGGGAAATACGCAACAGGTTGAGCTTGCGGCGCGTCACCGGGTCGGCATCGACATCGTTATATTGCGCCGACTCCATGGCATACCTGACCGTCGCCTCGTTCAGCGCGGCATCGGCGCGGGTTTGCAGCCATTCGGTGTCGTAATTGATGAAGGTGGCTCCGATCCATTGCACATGGGCATCATATTCGGCCAGGTCGGCCAGTTTCGCCTCGGCGTCATCGACAAAGGTTTTCGCCTCTTGCGGGGTCGGTCCGGCCGGAGCCGGCGGTGCGGCTTCAGTCGGCGCGACCGGCACGGTATAGGCGCCGGGGCCGGTGCCCGAACCCAATACCACGGAAGGCGCGGAAGGCGTCGTGGTGGTGGCGCATCCGGTAAGCAAGGCCATACAGGCCGCGGACGTAAGCAGATACTTCATGACCAGTCCTCCCAATGGTTAACAAATCGCAGGGAAGGCCATTTGGTTGCAGGCGTCAAGGGTGGATCAGCGAAGCAATCCAATCGTGCAAGCTCACACCCAGACTAACAAGCACTATAAGGGCACCAATTCGAGGCAGTAGTATATCTTGTGAGTAGATATCCGACGTCTTCGGCAGATTGCCTGTAATGGGATCGGGCCTGAAATTGTCGATATCCAACAGTCTGTTAACCTTTGCGGCTGTCCGCCCACGAAAAAGTAAGATAAACAAATAGCTGACGGCTGCTATTATTACAGAAACTTGCAGGCAGAGAATGGTCCATGCCTGACTGGTGGCGCCCGGCACATAACTGACAACCAGAAAAAGAATGGCTGCAATAGGCATGGCGACTTCGTTTATAGGCCGAAGGATTTTATAAAGGCGATCTGTTGTTGGCTTGAACAGTAAATCTGCTTCTTCAGGCGTTAGGTCAAGCGCCTGTATATAATCCGATTTTGAAGGCTTGCGCTTGCCTCGGACAAGCTCGTTCGCTGTGCCGCAGATGATGATAATGGCAAAGATATTCCATAGCCAAAAGCCGATCCCGTTAGTGGGTATAAAATGTTCCATTACCGTTGTCACTCCGCTGCGCAGGCATCCAGCCCCTGATTCACGACCGTCCGAGCATTGGCGGCAATGCGGCCGGAGCGCTTGCTGCCCTTCGCCTTACGCTTGATCGGGTTGGGCAGGATGGCCGCCAGTTGCGCCGCTTCGGCCCTGGAAAGCGTCGCCGCACTATGGCCGAACCAGTATTGCGAGGCGGCTTCCGCGCCATAGATGCCCGGCCCCATCTCGATCGAATTGAGATAGACCTCCATGATCCGGTCCTTCGACCACATATGCTCGATCAGGAAGGTGTAATAGACCTCGAACCCCTTGCGTATCCACGAGCGATCCGGCCAGAGAAAGACGTTCTTGGCAGTCTGCTGCGAAATGGTCGAAGCCCCGCGCTTCTTCTTGTGGGTGGCGTTATAGCGTTCGGCCTTCTGGATCGCCTGAATATCGAAACCGTCATGTGTGCAGAACCTGGCGTCTTCCGAGGCGATGACAGCGCGCTTGAGATTGTCGCTGATCTGGTACGCCGGCACCCAGCGATGGTCTATGCCATGACCCTGGGTCAGTTTTTCGATCATCAGGAAGGTGACCGGCACCGGCACGAAGCGATGGATCGCAACGGAGAGAATGGAAAAAGCAAAGAAGCCGACGATACAGGCCCCGATGAAACGCAGGGGGCGGAACTTACGCTTTACTTTGGCAGGCATGAGCTTGGGCGTCGGCTCCGATGGGGCGTCATAGATGGTTTCTTCGCTCAGGCCCGGAACCGTGTCTTCCGGCTCATCATCACGCTCACTCATGCAATGCCCCCACAGCATCTCCCCCTTAATACCTCCCCATTTGTGGGGAGGGGAACCGCGCCATTCTTCATGGCGGGGTGGTGGGGGCCTT